>Ga0164313_10000134_pt1 | contig 49539 bp, 35 predicted proteins | sample GuaBasSedimGuay4_FD_113735 | JGI IMG/M metagenome (GOLD analysis project Ga0164313, IMG submission 113735) | Subseafloor sediment microbial communities from Guaymas Basin, Gulf of California, Mexico - Guay4, Core 4569-4, 0-3 cm | ecosystem: Environmental > Aquatic > Marine > Hydrothermal vents...
CAGAACGCTCGCGCCGCCGGCGTCGACGAGGTGGTGCTGGTGGTGGGGCACCTGGCCGAGCAGATCATCAACGCCTACGGAAATCGCTACGAGGGCGTGCCGATTCGCTACGTGATCCAGTGGGAGCAGCGTGGCCTGGTGCACGCCATCGAGTGCGCGCGCGAGACCCTCGGCAGCTCCGACTTCATGTTGTTCCTGGCCGATGAGGTCTTCATCGACCCGCGCCACGCCGACATGATCGAGACCTTCGGTGCCCAGGACCTGTGCGTGCTGTGCGGCGTGGTCGAGGTGCAGGAGCGCGCGCAGGTCTCCAAGACCTACGCCATCATCTGCGGCGACGACGACACCATCCACCGCCTGATCGAGAAGCCGCCGAACCCCATGAACAACACCATGGGCACGGGCAACTGCGTCTTCAGCAATTGTATCTTCGAGTACATCGAGCGCACGCCCATCAACCAGCAGCGCGGCGAGAAGGAGCTGCCCGACCTGATCCAGTGCGCCATCGACGACGGGCAGCCGGTCAAGGCCTTCTTCATCGGCAGCCGCTACGTCAACGTCAACACGCCCGATGAGATCGGACAGGCGGAGGAGGCGCTCGGGCGGAACGCCTGACGGCATGGACAAGGCGCTCGTCATCGTCCCGGCGTACAACGAGGCCGACACCATCGGGGAGGTGGTGAGGCGGGCGCTGGTGCACGCCGACGTGGTGGTGGTCAACGACGCCAGCAAGGACCGCACGGGCGAGATCGTGGAGTCCATCGAGGGCGCCCACTGCATCCACCACGAGACCAACACGCACATCCCCGGCGGCGTGCTGGACGGCATGCGCTACGCCCTGGAGCAGGGCTACGAGTACGGCATCGCCATGGATGCCGGCCTGTCCCACGACCCGAACGACATCCCGCGCTTCATGGCGGCACCGCCCGAGCTGGACGTGGTCATCGGGCGCCGCACCAGCAAGTCGAACACGCCGCTCTCGCGGCACCTGCTCAGCGCGGCCGGATCCATGCTCTACAACTACGCCATCGACCCCACCTGGGTGGTCTGGCCGCGCTGCTCCTACAAGGACGTGACCTCCGGCTACCGGCGCTACTCGCGCCGCTGCATGCAGCTGCTGGTCTCGTCCAAGATGGAGTGCCGCAGCTTCGACTTCATCATCGAGGCGCTCATGTTCGCCCACCGCAACGGCCTGTCGGTGGGGGACGTACCGATTCACTACGACTTCACCGGCTCCTCGCTCAACCGCAGGGTCATCTTGGACGCCCTGCGCATGTTGGGCCTCATGCTCGTCAAGCCCCGGCGGCGCTGAGCGGTGCCTGCCGCGCTCAGCCCACTCGGCCTCGATGGCGCCTCCACGGCGGCGCCGCGCCCGCGCCCGCACGACCGGGTGCATGGCCATCCCCCTCAGCACTCGACACACCGAACAGCGAGGTCATCACAGTGAAGGTCCTGGTCACCGGCGGTTGCGGCTTCATCGGCTCCCACGTCTGCGAGTTCTACCGGAAGCGCGGCGACGACGTCATCGCGTATGACAGCCTGACCAAGTACGAGCTGGAGCGCGTGGGCTACTCGGCGGGCGCGGCGCGCGACTACAACGCCGAGTTCCTCAAGCGCCTCGGCGTCGACCTGCACGTCAAGGACATCCGCGACAAGCACGACTTGCTGCGCTCGACCGAGGGCTGCGACTACATCGTGCACACCGCGGCGCAGCCGGCCATGACCATCGGCTGGGAGGACCCCGAGCTCGACTTCTCGACCAACGTGCGCGGCAGCTTCAACGTGCTCGAGGCGGCCCGCGCCCACCAGATCCCGGTGGCCACCTGCGGCACGGTGCACATCTACGGCAACGCCATCAACGAGCAGCTCAGCGAGGGCGAGACCCGTTACCTGCGCGACCCGGTGGAGATCCCCGAGAGCGAACCCATCTCCCAGGGCGTGCTCACGCCGCTGCACGCCTCCAAGCGCGCCGGCGAGCTGTACGTCCAGGTCTACGCCGACACCTACAACGTCAAGGCCGCCAGCTTTCGGCTCACCGGCCTGTACGGCCCGCGGCAGTTCGGCGGGGAGGACCACGGCTGGGTGGCCAACTTCGCCATCCGCACGGTGATGGGGCGGCCGCTGCGCATCTTCGGCACGGGCAAGCAGACCCGTGACATCCTCTACGCCGCCGATCTGTGCGAGGCCTTCCACGCCTTCTACGAGCGTCCGGTGGCGGGCATCTACAACATCGGCGGCGGCAGCGACACGGCCATCAGCCTGCTGGAGTGCGTCGACATGATCGGCGAGATCACCGGCAAGCGCCCCGAGGTGCAGATGGAGGACGGCCGCCACGGCGACCTGCTCTACTTCGTCTGCAACGCCAAGCACGCCGAGCAGCAGCTGGGCTGGAAGGCCCGGACCTCGCCGCGTCAGGGCGTGGGCGAGCTGATCGAGTGGATCGCGGAGAACGAGGCCATCTTCGCGTGACCCGCACGGCGGCCCGCTCGCTGCCGGGGCCCCGCCCCTGCGTCGTGCTGCCTGGTTTGATGCGGCGTGTATCGGCCCGGCTGACGGCCCGGCTAGCGGCCTGGCTGACGGCCCGAGCGACGGCCCGAGCGACGGCCCGTGCGACGGCCCGAGCGACGGCCCGTGCGACGGCCCGTGCGACGCTGGTCAGTCTGGCGCTCGCCGCCTGCGGTCCCACGTCCGACGCGCCGCCGCGGCCCTCGGTGCTGTTGCTGGTGGTGGACACCCTGCGCGCCGATCACCTGGGCGCCTACGGCTACGAGCTCGACACCAGCCCGCAGCTCGACGCCCTGGCGGCCCGCGGCGTGTTGTTCGAGGACTGCGTGGCCGGCTCGTCCTGGACGCTCATGTCCATGGTCTCGCTGATGACGGGGCAACCCTTGTTTGCCGACGTCTGGCGCGTGCCCGAGCGCTTCCCGCTGCTGGGCGAGCGCTTCGCCCAGGCCGGCTACCGCACCGGCGCCGTGGTGGCCAACAGCCTGCTGGCCAGCGAGGCCGGCTTCGGCCGCGGCTTCGACAGCTTCGAGGTGCGCCAGCGCCGCCGGCCACAGTGGGGCGCCGCCGAGGTCACGGACCGCGCCCTGGCTTTCCTGGCGCGGCAGGACCAGCGGCCGTTCCTGCTGTGGGTGCACTACCTCGATCCGCACCATCCCTACGACCCGGCGCAGCGTCCCTGGGCGCGCGCGCCCGCTGAGGTGCTGGACGCCGCGTCGCTGGAGGGCATCCGCCAGGCCAGGCAGGCCCTCACAGACGACGAGCGCGCCGCGCTGACGGGCACGCTCGAGCAGCTGGCCCACGACATCGACGGCTATGACGGGGAGATCCTCGCGCTGGACGCCCAGGTCGGCCGACTGCTCACGGCCCTGGAAGCCTCGGGCCAGTTACAGCAGACGATCGTGGTGCTGGCCTCCGACCACGGCGAGTCGCTCTACCAGCGTCGCGAGCACCCCGCGCGCATCGAGCAGCTACGTTCGTTCCGCGCGCGCAAGCACGAGCCGCCGCGGCTGACCGACTTCGTCAAGGGTGGCCACGACCACTGGTTGTTCGAGGAACTGCTGCGCACGCCGTTGATCCTGGCGGGGCCGGGGCTGCCGGAGGGGCGACGTGTGCCGGCGCTGATGCGCAACCTCGACCTGCTGCCCACGCTGCTGGGGTTGGCGGGATTGCCGCCGGAAGGCGCGGGACGAGACCTGTCGAGCGCCCTGCGCGGCGAGGCCCCGGTGCCGCCCGCGCCCTGGGTCACGGCGGCCAGCGGTCAGGGCGCCGCCGCGCGGCTGCCGTCGGGCGCCAAGGTCTGGCTGCCCACGGAGGAGGCGGCGCAGCGCTTCGGGCACGAGCCGCTGGCCTTCGATCTGGCGTCCGACCCCGGCGAGCGCCATCCGCGCGCCGTGCAAGGCTCCGCGAGCCAGCTGCTGGATCGGCTGCGGGAGGCGCGGGCGGCGGACCCCTTCGCCGACTGGCAGGGAGCGGGCGCCGACGCAGAGACGCTGCAGCGTCTGAGGGAGCTGGGCTACCTGCGCTGAGCTGTCGCCGGCTGCGCTGGGCGTGGCCTGTTCCGCGCGGGCTGACGCTGTCGGAGGGTTCGTGAGCGCTGCCGGCCCGTAGCACCGACTCGACCCGCTCAGAGCAGGGACGGACGCTCGCCCACGTCCACGATGGTGCAGGCCACCACGGGCGCCAGACCCAGCGCACGGGCGCGCTGCCGCAGCTCCGGGCTCAGAGAGCCTGGCACCGCGGCTGGAGGTCGCTAGGCTCCCCATGCGATCCTGTTCGGCATGGAACCCGCGCACCGATCGCCCTCCCGCGCGCCCTTGCTGCTCTTGATCGCGCTCTTCTGTGGGTTGGTCCTGCACGGCGCCTGGGTCAAGTCGGAGACCTACGACGAGCCCCTGACCCTGCTGGCGAGCTGGTCGTACGTGCAGACCGGCGACTTCTCCTTCAACCGTGAGCACCCGCCCCTGGCCAAGCTGCTGATCGGGCTGGCGCTGCTGCCGCTGGGGCCGGAGCTGCCGCCTGACTACCAGCACCTGCCCGCGCCGGCGTACACCTTCTATGCCGGTCAGCCGTCGCTGTCCTTGCGGCTCATGTTGTTCTGTGCGCGCCTGCCGGGTGTGGTGCTGGGCGTGCTGTTGTTGCTGTACGTACACCGCTGGGCGCGGGTGGCCTTCGGATCCACGGCTGCCCTGCTGGCCCTGGCACTGGCAGCCACCAACCCCAACCTGCTGGCCCACGCGCGCGTGGCAGGCAACGACTTCGCGGTCACGGTGTTCATGTTCGCCGCCTGCTACCACGGCTGGCGCTGGTTGGCGGCGGGGCAGCGGCGGCACATGGCGCTGCTGGGGCTCACGCTCGGGCTGGCGCTGGGCTCCAAGCTGACGGCGCTGTTGCTGCTGCCCGTGCTGGGGCTGGCCGTGTTGGGCGTGGCCCTGCGGCGCAGGCGGCCCGTGCTGCTGCTGCGCGCTGCGCTGGTGCTGCTCATGGCCGGCGGTGTGCTCTGGCTGCTGTATCTGGGTGAGGCCCGCAGCCTGAGCGAGGCGCGGTCCCACGCGCGCTTCCAGCCTCGCGGTCAGCACGGCGTGGTGTTCGCGCTGCCCTACGTGGAGGACACGCTCGAGGCCGTGTTCGGCGTCGACACGCCCATCCCGCTGCTGTCCTACCTGAAGGCCATCGACCATCAGTTTCAGCACGCCGCGCACGGGCACATGTCGTACTTCTGGGGCGAGGTGGGCGCCGAGGGGCACCCCGCCTTCTACCTGGTGACCGGTGCGCTCAAGAACCCGGTGGGCCTGGTGCTGTTGCTGTTGGCGGGCTTGGCCAGCTGGCGGCGGACACACCGCGGTGCGTTGCATGAGACCGTCCTGCACGGCGCCACGCTGCTCATGCTGCTGCTGTTCAGCCGCGCCGACGTGCAGCTGGGCTTCAAGTACATGCTCCCGGCGGTGCCCTTCCTGGCGGTCATGGCCAGCCGCTTGCTGGCGCCGGGGCGTGGTGCGGGCGCTGGCGCGGGCGCGGGCGTCGCGGCGCCGCGTGAGGCCCTGGGCGTGGCCGCCGTGCTGGCCCTGGCGGGCGCGGGCCTGGTGTTGGTCTTCGATGAGCCGGGCGGTCCGGCGCCGGCGGACGGGTTGCCGCTGGCGGTGGGGCTGGGGCTCGCGCTTGTGCTCGGCTGGCGCGCCACGCGCGCGGCCTCGGTCCCGCTGATGGGCTCGGTCGCGGTGCTCGCCAGCTGGGCCGTGCTCTCGAGCCTGTCCCAGCATCCTCACCACCTGATGTACTTCAACGAGTGGGCCGGCGGTCCCGATCGCGGCACGTACTACTCCGTGGTGGGAGACGACTGGGGCCAGGACACGGCGCTGCTGGGACGCTGGATGGCGTCGCAGGGCATCGATCACATCACCTACGACTACTACGGCACGGCCGACCCCGAGCGCTGGGGCGTGCGCTCCGTGCCCAGCTGGGCCGGCGTCAGCGAGCGCACGCCCGAGGGCTTGCTGGCGGTGCATGTGGCCTTGCAGCGCCGACTGCCCGAGGCCTACGAGTTCCTGGAAGGGCGGCGGCCTGTGGCTGTGCTCGGGCATAGCATCCGGGTGTTCGACCTGTCCGCGCCGAAGTAGCTGCGGGCGGCGGCGAGCGCACCGGCGCGCAGGCGCGTGCTCACGGGTTCACGTGCTCACGGGCTCACGGGCTCACGGGCTCACGGGCTCACGGGCTCACGGGCTCACGGGCTCACGGGCTGCCGCATGCAGCCATCCACGTCTGCAGGTGACGCCGCATGGCGTCCACGACGAGGGGGCGTTCGGGGCCGCGGTCCTGGCGCTCGTCCGGGTCGGCGGACAGGTCGTAGAGGCTGGCCTGTCCCGCGGCGCCTGCCGGCGCGATCAGCTTGGTGTCCGCCATGCGGACGGCCCGGCTCAGCACGGGCTCGCCGGACGCGTCCGCGCGATGCAGGCCCTCGGCCACGCGCACGCGACGCCTCCCCACGCCGCCGCTGAGCTTGCTCATGAGCGACGTGCCGCACAGGCCCTCCCAGCTGCTGGAGCCCTGGCGCTTGAGCACCAGCTCCGCCAGGGTGGGAGTCAGATCGACGCTGCCCGCGGCCAGGTGAAGGCGGCGACCGCGAAAAGCCTGGCCGGGCAGGCGCAGCAGGCACGGGACCGCCAGCGCAGGCTCGAACAGGTTGTCGGCCGGGAAGGGCTCACCGCTGGTGCCGGTCACGCACAGCATCAGCGTCTCCAGCCGTTGCGCGGACTCAAGCGCGGCCAGCGCACGCCCCAGCGCGGCGTCGAGCGCCGACGCGGCCGCGGGCCGGGCCGGGCCCTCCTGCAGCAACCCCGTCGCGGGCAGGTCGACCCACACGAACGCGTCGGGCTGGGCCAGCAGCGCCTCCACGGCCAGAGCCAGCAGGGCCTCGGTGTCCAGTTCCGGACGACCGTCCTGGCCCGAGCTGATGACCTGCCCGAAGTGTCGCGCCAGGGTCGGCCCGGCCACTCGTGCGTCGGCCAGCAAGGCCACGCCGGGGTGCCCGCGTCGCTGCAGCTGCCTGGTCAACGTGATGGTGCCCGGGGGCGGGACGTGCCCCAGGCCGGTGACGCCTGTCTGCGACACCGCGCGCCCGGTGAGCAGGGCAGCGGCGCTGGCCACGGGGTTGTTGGAGGCGGCCCAGAAGCGCGTGAAGCTCACGCCCTCCCGGGCCAGGCGGTCCAGGTTCGGCGTGGCGCCGTCGTCGCCGCTGAGGTGCCCGACGTGGGCCGTCGAGAGCCCCGGCACGGTGACCAGCAGCAGCGGCGCCAGCACACCGCGGGGCACAGCCGGCTGCTGGCTGCGCTGCGGCCAGAGCCAGGGCTGCAGCACGGCGCCCAGGGGCAGGCTCAGCAGCAACAGCAGCATGAGCGCGGTCCAGCCGCGGGTGCTGCCCGATGTGCGGCGGGGTGTGCGGCGGGGTGTGCGGCGGGGTGCGCGGTCGCGTGGGCTCACCGGCGCGGACACGTCGTCACTGGCCGTCCGGGGCCTTGCTGAGGTAGCCCAGCTCTGCGAGCTGCGCGAGGGCCTCGTCGTCCAGCCCGCTGTCGGCGCTCTGCAGCGTGGACAGGCGCGCCAGTTCGGCCTGATAGCGAGCCACCAACGCGGCGGCCTGCTCGGGCCGGCTGCCGAACAGGTCGGTGCGCTCGTCGTTCACGTCGTACAGCGCGAAGGTGCCGCGGTCGACGTGGTGCACCAGCTTGTGCGTGACGGTGCGCAGCATGCGGCTCATGTCACGCAGGCGCAGGGCCTCGTCGTCGCTGACGCCGTCCTCGCCGCGGCGGTCCTTGGCCTGGCGTTCGGCGAAGACCACCTCGCGACGCGCGCCGCCGGCTCCCCGCACCAGCGGCGCGAGGTCGATGCCCGAGGGCCGCGAGCTGCCCGCGTCCACGCCCGCAAGGGACAACAGCGTGGGCAGCAGGTCCACCCCGCTGGCCAGCGACGCCACGCGCCGGCCCGCGTGCTCGGCGCCGCCCGCGCTGGGGGGCAGGCGCAGGAGCAGCGGCACGCGGATGTTCTCGTCCACCAGGTGCGGGTCGTGGGAGAACCACTGCTCGGCGTGCTCGCTGAGCACCTCGCCGTGGTCGGCGGTGATCACGATCAGGGTGTCGTCGAGCACGCCCGCCGCCTCGAGCGCGTCGAACAGCTTGCCCAGCTGTTGATCGAGGTAGGCCAGCCCGCCGTCGTAGCGGTCGCTGATGAAGCGCGCCTGGGCCGGATTCAGGTCGGCCTGGCTCATGGCCTTGCCGGGGCGCGGCTCGGGCCCGAGCTGGTAGTAGTCCTCGCTGTCGCCCACGGCCAGGGGCACGCGCGCGTCGGTGTAGCGCCGGGCCCACTGCTCGCCCTGCCGGCCGTACACGCGGTGCGCGTCGTAGTAGTGCAGCCAGGCGAAGAACGGCCGCTCGCCGGGGGCCGTGAGCTCCGGCAGGATGGTGGCGTTGATGGCCTCCGCGTCGCCCAGCAGCATGCGCCCCTGCTCTTGCACGAAGGGCAGCTCGAAGGTCTGCTCGAAGCCGCGCTCGAGCCCCACCAGGAAGAGCGTCTTGAGCGGCGAGATCGCCAGGGTGCGATAGCCGGCGGCGGCGAACAGCTCGGCCGCCGTGGGCACGTCAGCCAGCTTGCGGTTCCAGTAGGTGAGCCCGTGCTCGCTGGGGTAGAGCCCCGTGAACAGCGACGCATGGGACGGCGGCGTGAACGAGCTGGCGGCGAAGCTCTGCTCGAACAACACCGACTCCGTGGCCAGCGCGTCGAGCACCGGTGTGCAGTCTCGCTGCTGGTACCCGTAGCTGCCCAGACGGTCGGCGCGAACGCTGTCCAGCGTGATGAACAGCACGTGGGGTGTTCGCGGCGGCTCGTCCTGGCAGCCGCCCAGCCCGAGACCCAGGGCCAGCGCCAGCAGATAGAGAGCCCGGCGCGGGCGGCTGAGCCCGCGCGTGCGAACGCTCGCGGCGCGCCGTCCCGGCGGCAGGCCGCGGGGCGTGCTCACCGTCCACCTGCGAACAGGCGCCCGGTGATGCCCAGCCAGCGCAGGCGCATGACGCCCACGTAGCTGCGCAGCAGGGTCCTGAAGGTCAGCGTGCTCTCGCCCTCCTCGCGCTCGGTGAACACGATCGGCACCTCGAGCATGCGCTGCCGCTTGACGCGGGCCTTGTAGAGCAGCTCATGCACGATGGCGGGGCCGGGGCTGAACGCGTTGCCCACGTCCACGGCCTCCAGCGCCGAGCGCCGCCAGCCACGGTAGCCCGAGTTGCAGTCGCTCACGGGCAGCCCCAGGGCCACGCGCGCGTAGAGGTTGGAGGCGCGCGTGAGCAGCGTGCGGAACCACGGCCGGCCCAGGTCCTGGCCGCCGGGCACCTGGCGGCTGCCCAGCACCACGTCGGCCTGCTCAAGCGCCGCGATCAGCGCCGGCAGGTGGCGCGGGTGGTGGCTGAAGTCGGCGTCCATCTCGAAGGCCACGTCGGCGCCCAGGCGCAGGGCCTCCACGTAGCCGTCGCGCCCGGCGTAGCCGCGCCCGCGCTGGCTGGTGCGGTCCAGCAGGTGCACCCGCGGGTCGGCCGCCTGCATGGCGGCCACGGCCTTCCAGGTGCCGTCCGGCGAGTGATCGTCCGCCACCACCACCTCGATGCGCGGGTCCTGCTCGAGGACCTCGCGCACCAGCTTCTCGATGTTCTCGATCTCGTTGTACGTGGGGATCGTCACCACGATCAGCGCGGGGGAGAAGCTGTGGTCGGAGGGCGGCATGGGTCGCGGTGGAGAGGGGCCGAGAGGGGCCGAGAGGTGGCGCCAGCCTAGCCGGGCGGGCTGCTTGACTCCACCGGCGGGGGGCCTCGGCCAGCGGATGTGCTGCTCGGCCCTGCGTCGGTCAGCGTGTCGTTTTCATCGCCACAGGGGGGGCCGTCGTCAGCGCCGCGGCGCCCTCCTCGCAGCAGCCAGCCCAGCCCCCCCAGCACGGACACGAAGCCCAGGATGGCGGCGTGGCTCACCACCGCCGAGGCCAGTGCCGCGCTGCGATCGAGGCCCACCAGAACGTAGCCGGCGGTCCAGCCCGCCTCCCAGGGGCCGATGCCCGCCAGGGTGTTGATGGGCAGGATGCCGGTGAGGTGCAGCACCGTGCTGCCCACCAGGCTCATGCTGAAGTCGATGCCGGCCAGGGCCTCGGGCACGGGGTGGCCGCTGCCCGACATGTCGTGCAGCAGCGTGTAGCAGGCTCCGTACGTCAGGCCCCAGGTGACCAGGCTGGCGAGCGTGGCCGCGGCCAGCCGCCCGCGGGGCTGGCCGGCCAGGTGCTCGGCGCAGCGCAGGGCGAAGGCGCCCAGGCGCGAGGTCTGTCCCGACAGGCGCGCCGTCATCCAGCGCGCCCCCGGGCGCAGGCTGGTCACGGCCAGGAGCAGGGCGCCCAGGATCAGCGCGGCGCGGCCGCCCAACAGCGCGTCGGCCTCGCCGCCGGTGAGCAGCAGCCCCGTGAGCAGCCAGGCCGCCACGGCGAGCAGGTCGAGCACGCGCGCCACCAGCAGGGCCGCGGCGCCCTCGGCCAGAGGGCGGCTCAGCTCGGCGCGCAGCATGAGCGGCAGCGAGGCCTCGCCCGAGCGCAGCGGCAGGATCAAGTTGAACAGGTTGTGGCGCGCGCTGATGGAGACCAGCGGCAGCAGCGGCGTGTGCCCCGGCAGCAAGAACGACAGGCGCAGGCCACGCCCGACGTAGCTGAGCGCGTAGAACGCGAACGCCAGCACCACGCCGGGCAGCGAGAGCCGCCGGGCCGCCTGCGCCGTGCTCTCGGCCGCGGCCTGGGCCGACAGGTCGAGGGCGACCGCCAGTACGCCCAACAACACGGCCGTGAGCAGCGCCGCGATGGCCAGTCGCTTCACGAGCGTCGGCGCCGCACCTGGAGCATGGTGTACCAGGACAGCATGCGCACCAGGGGGATGGCGGACAGCAGCCGGTCCACGGCGCGCAGGGCCGCGCCCAGGGCGCGGCTGCCCGGCAGCCAGCGCAGGATCGGCACCAGCTCAGGGTTGTCGCACAGCGGGTAGGCGATGAAGCCGAAGCGCACCTCGCGCACCACCTCCAGGCCAGCTGCGTGCAGCAGCTCGCGCAGCTGCCAGCGCGTGTAAGCGCGGTCGATGGTGTGGATGCTGCCGTAGCCCTTGCCGCGCTTGGCCCACCAGCGCGCCAGGCGCGTGAGCGGGTTGTCGTTGGAGGGCTCACCCAGGATCAACGTGCCGTCCGGCGAGAGCACGCGGCAGATCTCCGACAGCACGCCCCGCTCGTCGTCCATGTGGTGCAGGGCCGAGCGGCAGACCACCACGTCGAAGCCGCCGCTCGCCATGGGCAGGTGCGCCATGTCGCCTCGCACCAGCACCAGCCCCTGCGAGCCTCCGCTGCGGTCGAACCCCTCGAGCATCTCCTGGCTCACGTCGAGCCCGGCCACCTGGTCGTAGCGCGCCAGCAGCAGCTCGAGGGTGATGCCCGTGCCGCAGCCCAGATCCACTGCCGCGTGCGCGCGACCGACCGGCGCCAGCGACATGAGCACCTGGTTGCGCTCGTCCTGGAAGTCGCGCGCGAAGGCCCACTGGCTGCGGCGGCGGTACATATGCGCCACCTGCCGGTGCATGTCGATCTCGTGGCGGGTCTTCTCTGCGGTGACGCCCATGGCGGGGCAGTCTGCCACAGGGTCAGGGGGCGGGCCAGCGAGGGGACGCGAGCGGTCAAGAAGAGCTGGGGGGCGCGTCGCGGTCCTCGAGCTCGCGCCAGCGCAGGCGGTTGAGGTCGTTGTGGCGCTGGAACGTCAGCCCGGTTTCGAGCTCACGCGCTCACGCAGTTCCACCAGCTGCCAGGGGGCGATGCCGGTGGCGCGGCTGACGGCCAGGGTGTCGCCCCCGTCGCGGACCCATGCCGCCAGCAAGCGCTGGCCGTGTTCGCCGAGCAGGTCGCTGAGGGTGACGCCCGCGCCCCCCGCGGCCGGCGGCGCGGACAGCGGCAGGTCCTGCGTCTTCTGGCAGACGATGTACGACATGTCCGAGAGCAATTCCTCGCGGTAGTACTCAGGCAATGCGGCGCGGCGTGCGTCGCTGAGGCGCTCGCCGCCGGTCTCGGGCGGCGTCGGCAGCAGCGACCAGTCGCTCACGTCGAAGAGCGAGCCCAGCAGGCCCACCAGCTCATGGAAGCGGATGTAGTTGAGGTTGTGTCCGTCGGTGCGGTCGTTCTCGACCAGCGTCTCCAGGTGGCGCCAGTCGACCACCTCGGCCTGCCGCGGGTCGTGCGGGTCGTGTTCGGTCAGGTTGTGGGGCACCACATGGTGGCCGTTCCAGGCCTGGTAGCTGCCGTGAGACAGGTACAGCTTGCCGCCCGGGCGCAGCAGCCGGTGCATCTCCGTGAAGCACTTGCGCGGCTCGAGCAGGTGCTCGGAGACGACCCGCAGGAAGACCACGTCGGCGCAGCCGGAAGGCAGCCGCGTGGCGCCGAAGTCGGCGTTCGTGTAGCGGATGCCCTCGTAGGCCTCCAAGAACTCCGGCAGGGCCAGCGGGGTGCGCAGGTAATGGTCGTCGGTCCACGACTGCTGCGCGTGGCTGCGATCGAAGACACGGGCTTCGTCCAGTGGCCCGATCAGCTCGATCCCGTGGTAGCTGCGTGCGCCGGCTCCCAGAAAGAACGGCGCCGACCAGCACTGCCCGCAGCCCACCTCGAGCACGTCCTTGCCGCGCACGCCGGTGTGACGCTCGACCTCTTCGAGGGGCTCCAGCTGACCTGCCTCGAGCACGACCCGGAGGCAGTCGGCGACCTGCTCGGCAGACCGGGCGCTGGTGCTGTCTGGTAAGCGCTCGAGGGCCATGCTGATGCGGGGGTCTGGTCCGGGCACGAGGGCGTAGCGGTGTGCGCCGTCGCGCGGATCGCTGCCGTCGGAGGTGGAGAAGTAGAGCGAGTCGTTCCAGACCGAGAAGCTCCCGAAGCCCATGTCGGAGATGTCCCGGTGAACGGCGTTGGCGGGGCCGAGGTGCAGATCGTCTTCGAGCAGGACGAGCTGCTCCTGGTCGCTCAATCGGATCCGATCCCAGCCCTCGGGCAGGCTGACCACCCAGCCCAGGGAGCCAAACGGTTGGGCCTGATCTGTGGCGACCGCCAGCGGAGCTCGTTCTTCGGCGATGTGAGTCATGGTGCTTGTTCGCTGTGCTCTGGCGAGTGGTCCACGCTCAGGCGTAGCGCTCGAGGCAGGCCTCGCACTGCGCCACGTTGATGGGCTGATAGGAGTCGTGTCGCAGGGCAGCCCGGAGCTCGCGGTAGCGGCGTCCGAACCAGGTCTCGGCAAAGAGCTCGGGCGATGTGGCGTAGCCCATGGTGTTCTCCTGGGGCCGGGTACCCGACCAGACGCAGGGGTAGACCTGCCCGTCGGGGCCGATGTCCACGTTCTGGAGGGGGTTCTTGCAGCGCCAGACGTTGGCCTCGTACTGCTCACGCTTGACGGGGTGATTCTGAGGCATGGAGCGCAGCGGCGAAGCCGATGAGAAATGCGGGTTGATCTCGCGTCCGTTGACCTTGACCGAGAAACCCGACATGTCGCGCGAGGACGCCAGCCCGTCGATCCACTCGGCAATGAGCCGCTCCTGTGGCAGGAACTCCTCCGGCGTCGGCCGCTCCTCCTGGGCGAACATCGTCGGGTCGTATGAGTGGAACGTGAGCTCATCGAAGCCGAGCTCGGCCGCCACCCGCGCCACGTTGATCATGTCCGGCAAGGTCCGTCGCGACACGGTCGGGTACATGTTCATCTTGGTCAGCTCAGGGTCGCGCGCGGCCATGAGCGCCTTCAGGTTGGCGTGGACCTGATCCCACTTGGCGCCCTTGCGCACGCTCTCGAAGAGGTCGCCCGTGGCGTCGATCGAGAAGAACAGCTCACCCTTGACCGCCGTGAGCAGCTCGATCGTGCGCGGCGTGAGCAGCGTGGCGTTGCTCTCCAGCTTGATGGAGCAACCCCACTGGTGAGCCTTCTCCAGAACTTGATCGAAGTGGGCGTACACGGTGGGCTCGCCCAGGCTGGCGAGGATGACCACCGACAAGAACGGGAAGATCGTGTCGGCCATGGCCGCCATGACCTCAGGCTTCATGTGGCGTCGCTTCACGCCCTCGTGGTCGATGGACTCCTGGCTGCCGCAGATGGTGCAGCGCAGATTGCAGAAGGACGTCAGCCCGACCACGTTGGCGTAGATCGGTGGGGGCACGTCGTGGCCACCGCGGCCGTAGAAGAACTCGGCGCGTGGCGAGAGCTGCCAGAGCTTCGTGGGGTCATCGAAGAACAGCTCGCGCTTGCGGTAGTAGCGCTCGAGGTACTCGGACCGCGCGAACTCTGCTGGCGTGGAGGGCGCTGGCGGGCCGCCCGCCACCGTATAGCGGCGGCCGTTGGTGTTGGGGTCGCTCCCATCCGAGGTGGAGAAGTAGAGCTGGTCGCGCCAATGGGCGAAGGCGCCGCCACCGATGGCCCCGATGCGATTGAGCATGGTCGAGTTGCGTGGGCCGAGCGCGTGCTCGTCCTCAAACAGCCGCAGCGGGCTGGGCCTGATGCGCTCGGCGTCCGACCAGCCCGCCGTGTCGGGCAGCACGGCCGTCCACATGTGGCCGTCGGAGTGGAGATAGGGCCCCAGCAGAGCGCAGCCGGAGGGGCCGCCTGGCACGAGCGCCCAGCTGGTGTTCACCGCCACGTAGCGCCGTCCGTTGCGGGTCGGGTCGCTGCCGTCGAGCGTTGAGAAATAGACCCCGTCCGTCCAGTGGGAGTAGCGCCCCTCGCCCTGTGTCTGGATGTCAGCGTGACTGCTATGGGCTTGGCGCATGGCCACGCCGTCCTCGAACAGCACCAGCGTTGACGCGAGCGTCTGGGGGTCGTCGGACTTGCCGCCGAGCCCCTCGGGCCGAGAGAGCCAGCCGTGCCCTCCGTAGTGGGCAAACGGTGGCACAAGCACTTGGACACCCTCGGCGCGCAGGCTGTTCGCGGTCAGCCAGCGTGCGATGGGCGCGGCATCTGGCAGATCCTCCGGCAGGCCGAGGTCGGCAGGCGCCGCTGGCAGTGTGTCTTGCATGGGGCCTCCCGAGCATTGGGCGAGGTTTTCAGGTGCCCTCGCGCTGCGACCATTGTAGGCATGCTGGCCCACTTGCCCCAGCCCCACATCCCTGGCTCCACGCCGGTCCCGCGCTATCATCCCCAGCCCGTCCCCTGACCAGCCTCGCCCCTCGGCCCCCGGTGCCTGCCCGCATGCGTGTCACCCTCGCTCTGTTTGCACCGCTGCTGCTGCTGCTCGCTCCGCGGGCGGACGCCGGCCGTACGCTCTGGGTCGGGCCGCGGCCGGTCTGGCTGGCCACCGAGGTCGGCCTGCCCGACGGCCCGGTCATGCCGTCGCTGGGCCAGGCCCTGGCGGCCGCGCGGGACGGCGACACGATCGTCGTCCCCGGCGGTGAGCATGGCGGCGAGCTGGTGGTGGAGGCCTCCGTGCGCATCCTCGGCTTCGGCCGCTCGGAGCTACCCCGGCTGCACAAGCGGCTCGTGATCCGGGCCGACGACGTGCTGGTGGACCGCTTGGCCCTGGCCGCCGCCACGCCCTCCGCCGTGCTGGTGGACGGGGCCGCGCGCACGACCATCCGGCGCTGCGAGCTGCGCCGGGCCACCGAGGGCCTGCACCTGGTGGACGCCACCGACGCGCGCATCGAGGACAACCTGTTTGAGCGCGTGAACCGGGCCATCTTCATCGACGGCGGCGAGGGCCACCGCGTCAGCGGCAACCTGATCCACCATGCGGCCATGTACGCCGTTGAGGTCTCCGGCGCGTGCGACGTGGTGTTGGAGCGCAACCAGCTGAGGCGCCCCGACTGGACCGGCGTGGTGGTGCACTCCGGCGCGCAGGTGATCGCCCGCGACAACCTGATCGTGGGCGGCGACGTGGGCTTCTCCATCCAGACCGACGACAACCTGCTCAGCGGCAACGTGGTGCAGGCGGCCGGGCGCGGCGTCCTGGTGGGGGTCAGTCCGCGCGGTGTCGACCCGACGGCGCGGCACGCCACCGGCTTTCTGGATGCGGTGGACGGCGGCCCCACGCTGCACCCACGCGGCAACCGGCTGCTCGACAACCGCATGCAGGCCTGCCGCAACGAGGGCATCCTGCTGCGCGGCGCGCTGGACACGATCGTGGAGGGCAACACCGTGCGCGGCGGGCTGCATGGCCTGGTGCTCATGTCCGCCGCCAGCGGCAACCGCGTGGTGCGCAACGACGTGAGCGACGTGTCGCGTGCCGGCGCGGCCGTGGTCGGCAGCTCGGGCAACGAGCTCGGCGACCTGCCCAGCGTGCGCCTGATCAACGCCCCCGGCAACGCCCTGCAGCGCTGTGGCGAGGTGACCGAGGGCGGCCCCGGCTACGACCTGCCCGACCCGCCGCGCGCGCCCCTCGGCGGCGGCCGGCTGCTGCTGTTCGGCGACCTGCACACCCACTCGCTGCTCTCGGACGGTTGCACCACTCCGGCCGAGATCCTGACCTACGCCCGCGACGTGCTGGGCCTGCCCTTCTGCGCGCTGTCCGATCATGGCGAGGTGCTCGACCGGCAGCCCGGGCGCTGGCCCGGGCTCAACCGCACCTGCATCGAGCAGTCGTTGCCCGGGCGTTTCGTGGCCATCCCCGGCTACGAGGTGACCTATCCCGTGTTCTGGGACGGTCACTACAACGTGTACTACCCGCACGATCGGGGCCTGTTGCACCGGGCGCCGTACGACGACTACACCGGGCTGAGCCCCACCGAGACCTTCACGCCGGCGCGTCTGCTACAGGCTCTGCGCGACGAAGACACCGACGCCTTGGTCGTGCGCCACCACTTCGGTCCGACGCAGGACTACTGGCTGGACGCGCCCGAGGACCCCGAGCTGGTCCCGCTGACAGAGATCTGTTCGGTGCACGGCATCTTCGCGGGCGATCAAGACCTCGACACCAACGGGAACGACCGCCGCTACGAGGGGCTGCCACACAACGGCTCGGTGCGTCAGGGGCTGGAGGCGGGCCGCGTGTTCGGCATCGTGGCCTCCAGTGACAGCCACTACGGCTACCCGGCCGACCGCGGCATGCTGGCCGTGCTGTCCGACGGTGTCGACATCGAGTCGCTGTTCGAGGCCATGCGCGCGCGCCGCACCTACGGCACCACCGGCGCGCCCATCGAGCTGGGCTTCACCGTCAACGGCGCGCCCATGGGCTCGGTGCTGGAGCTCGCGCCCGCCGCCGTGGTGCAGGCCGAGGTCACCGGCACCGCGACGATCGTGTCGCTCGAGCTGCTGCGCGACGGCCAGGTGGTGGCGCTTGGGGCGGTCGACGGCGTGCGCGCGCAGCTCACGTATGCCGACGCGAGCGCCCCCGTCCCCGGTCGCCGATACCGCGTGCGCGCGCTGCAGCAGGACGGTCAGGCCGCGTGGTCTTCGCCGGTCTGGTTCGAGCCGCCGGCGCCCCTGCGGGCCGACCCTGCACGCAGCCTCGACCGCGAGCGCATGGCGCTGATGCTGTACGCGGCCTCCCTGCGTGCCTGGCACAAGCTGCCCCTGGGACGGCTCGACGGGCTCTCGCCGGCCCAGGCCCTGGCCGACCCCACGACGCGCCCCTTGGCGCTCGAGCTGTGGGCCGGCTGGGTGGCCTCCGCTCAAACCGTGAACGAACTGGCTGTGGAGCTGGGGCTCACGGACCGCGGGCTGTCCGGCCGCGTGGTCGATCGCTGGCACAAGCGCTGGGGCGGCCAGCTGCCCGTGACGGTGGCCCAGGTCAATCCCGTGCTCGACCTCGGGGCCATGGCGGCCGTACTGGGTGTGGAGTTGCCGTAGCCCGGCGCGCCGACCGTCACCAGTCGCAGAGCTCGGCCACCCAGGCTGCGGAGCCGTCGTGCAGCCAGTCGTCGAGTTGGGCCGGCTGCTTGAGCTGGCGACCGCGCCGCGTGGGCACCAGCAGGTACGCGCAGCGTGCGTCCGGCAGGGCGCTCACGTCACCCCAGAGCTGCTCGATCTGCAGCACGGGGAACACGTCCTCGTGACCGCGGCCCCAGCGTTGCTTGACCTCGCGCAGCACCACGTAGGCCGGCAGTCGGTCCAGGAAGGCGTCGGCGGCCGCGCCCACGTCGGGTCCGCCCGCCAGCAGCGCCGCGCGATCCAGGCCCATCAGCGCCAGCAAGTCGTCGACCTCGACCCAGGTGGTCATGCAGCTGTAGCGCGAGAGACGCAGCTCGTCCTGTTCGCGCGGCAAGGCCACGGACTCGATCAGCCGCAGGGCGCCATCGACCCGCGCCAGGCCGCCGCCCTTGTCGTCCACCCGGCGCGGCACGACCTCGAAGCTGAGGGCGGCGCCGCCGGCTCGGTGCGCTCCCAGCAGGGCCGGGTCGATCCAGGCGCCCACCGTGTCCACGTTGTGGACCAGCAGCGTGCGCAGCTGCGGCCGCTCGCGCAGCAGCGCGGCCAGGGTGCCGTTGGCCACCAGATTGGGCAGCTCGGCCGCGTGCCCCGGCGGGTGGATGCACTGCTCGGGCAGGTTGTCGCGGTAGTCGCCGGCCTCGCCGCGCTCGCGGGCCCAGGCCATCAGCGCGGCCTCGCTACTCTCTCGCACGCGTTGGGCCTCGGGCTCGAGGCGCGCGCGCGCGCTCTGCTCCCAGGCGAAGCTCAGGTCGGCGACGGTGGGCACGAAGCGCAGCCCGACGCGGTCTCCGGCGGAGAGGCGCGGCGCGTCCGGTCCGGTGGCCTTGGTCCAGGCCGCGAGGGCCTCGTGGGTGAGGTGGCTGGTGGTCAGCACGTGCGGCAGCGGCTGCCCGCACAGCCGGGCGCTGCGCCGCGCCTTGGCGGCGTGCAGCTCCACGAACGAACGCTGCCGTCCGCCCAACTCGACGAAGGGCGAGAGGGCTTTGACCGTGCCGGCGCCGCGGGTCCAGCGCGTGCCCGAGCCGCCGGCCAGGGTCACCAGCGCCAGCTCGCCGGCGGCCAGGGCGGCCTGGCCCATGGCCACGGTCGCGGGGTCCGGCGCCCCGCGAAGATCGCGGGCGTCGTCCGGGCGCGCGTCCTCCAGCCGCGTTTCCGGCGGCAGTCGATTGCGCGCCAGGCCCATGCGACCGGCGAGCAGCTCGGTGCGCCGCCGCTCATGCAGCGCCGGGTCGAAGCCATGGCGCGCGAGCAGCTCATCGAGCGGCTGGGTGGCCACCGCGGCGCCGGTTCGCAGGCGCGGATCGCCGGCTGCGTTGGAGTCATCGGGCGGGTCAGCCTGGTCGGACAGGTCGGCTCCCTGGGACTCGCCTGATGCGCCCGCAGCGCCGGGCCCAACGGACACACGGCTCGGTGGCTCGACCTGGGCCACGCTGCCCTGCTCGTTCACGGCGAAGTCGTACACGACCGGGTCCATGGCGAAGGGCAGGCCGCGTTCGTGGCTCGCCTTGCAGCGCGCCAGGATCTGCGGCAGCAGCTCCAGCGCGGCGGGGCGCGCGGCCGGGGTGAACAGCAGCCCCATGCCGCCGCCGGACATGCCTCCCAACATCCAGAAGCCCAGGAAGCCCGGGCCGAATTGTCGCTGCACGGCGTGCACCAGATCGGCGGTGAAGGCGTTGTGAGCCCAGGGCACGATGTCGCGGATGGGGCCGAAGAAGTTGCGCTGGGTGGCGTTTCCCAGGGCGGGCATGTCGCCCGCCAGCAGGGCGGCGTGGATCTCGTCGAACAGGCTGCGCGCCTCGGAGCGTGCGCTCCACGCGGGCTGCGAGCGCAGCAGGTAGCGCTCGGTGACCAACTCCAGCAGCGGGCCGACGTCCTGGGCCATGCCGCCGTGAATCAGCACCAGGCTGGCGCACAACCGATCGAGCGCTGCGCGCGGAAGCCCGGGTGGTCCCAGCAGCGTGTGGGAGGGCAGCAGGCGGCCGCGGCTCAGGCCCCACTCGACGTCACCCTCCCGCGCCGGCACGCCCTCGATCAGCTTGACGCCGGGCCACAGGCCGCCCGAGTCTTGCCAGCCGCCGCCCGACCCGCCCAGCCACTCTCCCAGCAAGGCGCGGGCGCACACGAGCCTTCGCGTGGTCTCGTCCAGCGGACCGCTGGCGGCGTCGGTCTGGCCCGTGACGCGCATGAGCGCCGCCACGATGGCAGCCAGCAGGGAGGTCGACACCGCCAGGCGCGAGCCCTTGGGGATGTCGTGCACGCTGGTGCGGAGCTCCAGCCCGCGCCCCGGCCCGCAGACCATGCCCAGCAGCGGCTCCAGCGCGCCACCGGCCGCGCGCAGCCCCGGCGGCGTCAGGCCCGAGGCCACGATGCCCGCCCGCAGCAGGCCCAGGTGATCGGCGCCGAAGTCGAACACGTCGGCCACGCTGTGCAGTTCGGCGCGCGCCGCGAGGTCGACGCTGTGCAGGCGGATCAGCGGCTGATCGATGCAGCGTACGCGCGCCTCCACCGGCGGCCGCGGTGACCGCCCTCGCCCGCGTACGGCCAGGTCGATGGACACGTTGAGCACGCGCGCGCCGGCCGGGTCGTCCATGGCCAGGAAGAAGATGTCGCTCCACGCGCTGTGGGAGAGGTCCATGCGCACGGGGGTGCGCTCGACCAGCCAGCTGCGCGGCGTTGCCAGCAGCACGGGCGCGAGCCGCAGCGGGTGCGGCGTGTGGACGTCGCGCGGCTCGAACATCCAGCGGTTGTCCGGCAGGCTGCGGACGCTGTGGCGCACCTGACGCGCCAGGGTCGAGAACAGCAGCCCGCGGCAGGCGGACGCGAGCGCGCTGGAGTTGGCCTCGCTGGGACCTCGCCGTTGCTGCTCGGCCCCAAAGACATCGAGCGCCTGCTCGAAGCGGCGCGCCAGCAAGTGCTCCAAGCCCGCTTCTGACACGGCACCCGGTGCGGCGTGGTGTTCGGCGTGGGCCAGCAGCACGTCGCGCTGCAGGGCGGCCGCGAAGGCCAGCGCGCGCACCTGCGCATACAGGTTGTCGGTCTTGTGCCGGAAGTCGTGCAGGGCCTCGCAGGCCGAGAGCGCGTCGGAGGGAGAGCACCCGGCGATCAAGCGCTCCAGCGGCTGATCAACCAGCTCTGGCTGCTGTCCCGTGAGTGCGTCCAGGAGGCGCTGATGCAAGGCGTGCGGGTCCCGGGGTCCGGTGGGAGCGTGGCTGAGGCGCTCCCGTTGTGCCGCCGGGCTCTGGGCCCCGGGCTCAGTCCTTGATCGGCGGCCGCACCACGATCCAGTTGTCGCGGCCGCGGCGCTTGATGGGTTCGTACCAGGTGTCGGCATACTCGCGGTAGGTGGTGTTGCCTACCGTGACCGCGCGCGCCAGCGGCGGGGCCTCGTCCAGGATGGCGCCCACCGGAGAATCCACGCGTACGTACTCCACCGAGCCGTAGCTGAAGCGGGGGCGGTAGAACAGGCCCAGGTGGTAGCGGTAGCGCTGGCCCTTCACCCGCAGCTCGATGTGCTCCTCGGGCAGTTCGCTGATGCTGCTGCCGACTGGGGGGACGGCGGGCATGGAGGCCGCAGCGGGCTCGCCGCCGGACGCACCGGGCTGGGCCTGGCCGGGCGTGTTGGCTGGGGCCGGAGCCTCGGCCTCGGTCTCCAGTGGGTAGCCGTAGCGCGGGTCGCCACCGGCGCCGGGGGAGTGGCCCTGGCGGATCGAGCCGGAGTTGGCGCGGGTGGCGCCGGCGGGGTTGGAGCGACTGTGAGTGCGGCGCGAGGTGTCCCCGCGCACGCCGCCGCTGCCGTAGCGCACCGAGCCGTAGCCGCCACCGCGGCCGTACGCGCCTCCGCGCACACCGCCGCGCTGGGAGCTGGCCTCCGGGGCCATCAGCGTCGCGGCCAGCAGCAGCAGCCCGACACGCAGGATCGTGTGTCTCATCGTCCCGTCTCATTCAGCAGGGGTTGCAGATCAATGGGCTCGTACGAGTCCGGCAGGCGCGCCTTGAACTCGGTGGCCGAGAAGCGTGAGGGCGCCTCGACCTTCTCGACCCAGAGCGTGAACTGGGGCTCGCCGCGCTGCTGCCAGTACGTGATCACGAGCTTCTTGAGGCGCTCGTCGCGCTCGCCGATCCAGATCTGGAAGTCGAGCTTGTCGCGCTGAATGGCCAGGTGATGACAGGGCTCGTCCTTCACGAAGCCGATGCCCACGTAGGTGCCCGTCAGGGCGCCCTCCATGAACACGGCGTAGGGGTCGGACGAGATGATGTCCGCCAGCGGCGTGGAGATGCCGTAGTCGTTCCAGAGCATGTCCATCATGTCGTCGATGCTGCCGGGGTCGTCGAGCGTGGAGTAGACCTGGTGGTCGTGGTCGGCCAGCGTGATGGTCTCGCCGTCCTTCCAGAGCGAGCGGTGGGCCTTGTCGCCCTCGGTCTCCACGTGCAGCAGCGACGGGCGCGAGATGGTGATCTTCCGGCGGTGGGTGAACTGCAGCTTCTGCAGCGTGGGCAGCACCTCGTCCACGGAGTCCACCACGGTGAAGCTCAGATCGCGCTGGTCGCGGGCCCGATCGCAGACCGTGTGCATGAGCTGCTCGACGCGCGGGTCGATCGAGCCGGTCTGCTGCTTCTGGATGACGTCGTCGCTGGCGCAGGCCGCGGCCAGCAGGAGCAGAGGGAGGAGCAGCAGGGTCGAGCGCATGATCGGATGCTCATGGGGAGGGCTGATGGGTCCGGGGCTATTCTAGCCTGGAAGGGGCCCCGCGTTCGTCGCGCCTCTGCCGGGGCGATGGTAGGGTTCTCGGCCCGGCTGTCTCTGCCCCGTCGCCGGCCGCCGCCACGGAGCGAGCCCCATGTCTTCCGCCGAGTCGCGCCAGGACTTCTTCGTCCAGCTGCAGCAGGACATCCTCGATTTCCACCGCATCAAGCCGGAGCTCGAGCTCTCGGTGCGGGATCCGGACCTCGATGTGGAAGGCTACGTGGTGGTCTGGAACCTGCCCGAGCCCGGCGGCTTCGGCAAGGGCGGCACGCGCGTCACGCCCACCGTCTCGCTGGATGAGGTGGGCATGCTGGCGCGCACCATGTCGCTCAAGAACGCGGCCGCGGGCGTGCCCATGGGCGGCGCCAAGTCGGGCATCCGCGGCAACCCGCGGGGCCCCGGCTTCAAGCAGCAGTTCCAGGCCATCGCCCGGCGCTTCAAGCCGCTCTTCCCGGAGCACGGCGGACCCTTCGGTGGCATGGGTTTCGACATGGGCGCGCGCCCCGAGTTCGTGGATTGGTTCATCGAGGCCACCGGCATGCCGCAGCGCTTCACGGGCAAGCCCGCGGAGCTGGGCGGCACGGACTACGACCTGCACGGCATCGCGGGGCTGGGAGTGGCCGTGGCGGCGCGCGCCGCGCTGATGGCCGCCGGCGGGACGGCCGAGGGAGCCAGCTTCGCCGTGCAGGGCCTGGGGGCCATGGGCGCCGGCGTGGTGCGCTGGTTCAGCAGCTTCGGCGGCCACGCGCGCTGGGTCTCCGACCCGCTGGTGGGCGGCGCCTGGGAGCTGCCCGACGAGCTCGACCCTGCCGCACGTCAGCAGATCGTGGACGCCATCACGGCCATGGACCGCGAGCGGCTGCACGAGCTGCTGCGCGAGCACGGCAAGAACATCGGCCCTCCCCAGGCGGTACTCTACCAGGACGTCGACGTGCTCTTTCCCTGCGCGGTGCATGACGTGATCCACAAGGGCAACGTCTCTGACGTGATCGCGCGCGTCGTCTCAGAGGGCGCCAACGGCCCCTGCACGGCTGACGCCCGCGACGCGTTGCAGGACCAGGGCGCGGTCGTGCTGCCGGACTTCCTGGCCAACTCGGGTGGCATCATCGCCGCCTGGGTCGAGATGACCGAGCAGGGCGGCGACAAGGCCGCAGAAGCCAAGCGCCGCACCGAGCAGATCATCGACGCCAACGTGCGCAGGGTGCTGGCGGACGCGACGCGCCTGGACGTGTCGCCCTATCAGTCGGCCATGTCCATGGCGCTGCGGCGTGTGTTCCGGCGCGAGTGACGGGCGTGCTGCGCCGCATTCCACTGGCAGCCTTCGCAGCCCTGGCCGTCGGGCTCGCGCGCCTGCCCGTGTTGCTGGCTCTGCGCGACACCCACTACCCGTTTGAGCTGTTCAGCGGCTCGGTGGCCGTGGCGCTGCTGGACGGGCTCGAGCTGCAGCTGTCCTCGCTCACGATCGTGAGTCACATCCGGGGCGGCGCTTTGTTGGGACTGGGCGCGGCGCCGCTCTACGTCCTGGCGGGCCCGAGCCTGCCGCTGCTCAAGCTCGTGCCGCTGGTCTGGAATGCGCTCACGGCGGGGCTGCTGGTGGCGCTGGTGCAGCGCCTGGCCTGCCGCCGCGCGGCCCTGGCGCTGGCGGCGCTGCTGGTGTGCGCGCCGCCGCTGCTGGCCAAGCTCTCCGGCATGGCCTTCGCCAGCCATCTCGAGTCCCTGCTGCCGGTGGCGTTGGGGCTCTATCTGGCGCTGCCGCTGCTGCAGCGGGAGGCGGCGCCGGGTCGCGGGCGCTTCCTGGCCCTGGGCGCGGTGCTGGGCTTTGCCGGCTTCTTCCACTTGCAGTCGCTGCTGGGCCTGGCGCTGCTGCTGGGCATGCTGGTCTGGTTGCGTCCGGGCGTGCTGCTGCGGGGCGCGCCGTGGCTGCTGCTGGGCGCCGCGCTGCTGGCCTCGCCCTCCTGGCTGTTCGACGGCGGCAACCTGCACGTGCTGGGAGGGCAGCTGGGCTCGGCCGCGCGCGAGTCTGTCTCGCTCATGCGCGAGGGGCCCTTGGGCCAGACCACGGTCTACGGCCCGGCTGCCAAGTTCACAGCCCTGTTCAGCCAGGGGCTCGGTCCCATCCTCGAGTTCGGCGAGCTGGGTCGCGCACCGGGGCGCTGGGTGGCGCACGCCTGGTTCGGACTCCTGCTGGCGGCCTGTGCGCTGAGCCTGCTGCGCCAGCGTGAGGTCCTGCTCGCGCTGCTGCGGCGCCGCTCCCTGGGTGCCCGCAGCCTGGCCCCCTTCTGGTTGTTGCTGGCGCTGGGTCTGGGCCTGGCGTTCTTCTCCTCCGGCATGCGTTGGGACCTCTGGTACGTGGGCGCCGGGCTTGCGAATCGGCGCCTCGCGCCTGTGCTGGTCGCGCTCATGGTGCTGGCTTCGCTGGCGGCCGGTGGGGGCGGCCGCGCCCGGCTGGGCTCGGCCGTGGTGGGGCTCATGTGCCTCTTGGGCGCCGTGGGCCAGGCGCCCCTGTGGATGCGCCCCCTGGCTGCGACCAGCCTCAATCGCGGCGAGAGCTACGAGTGGTTCAGCAAGCAGCTGGAGCAGCACGCCGCCGGCGACATCGATGTGCTGTTGGAGACCGTGTCGCGGGTGGATCGAGGTGACCCACGTTTTGCCAGCCTGCGCTACCGCCTGCCGCGCCTGATGTGGCCCGCGTCGCGCCCGCCGAAGGCCCGGGTGCAGATCGCGCTGCGGCGCGCTGAGGGCTGGCCGCGTCTGATCGCGCTGACCCACGCGGGCCGCGTCATGGCCGCCGAGCGAGGGTACCTGTGGAGTCTCCCTGATCAGGGCTGGGTGCGAGAGCTGAGTGCCGTCCAGCGCGGCGCGGTGTTGCACGGCGTGGGGCTGGGCCTGGAACGCAGGATCCCCGCCAGCCGCCCCGTCGTCGAGCAGCCGGCTGCCCGATTCGTGCAGCTGGCGCAGCGCCTGCGCGGGCCGCTGCTGCAGCCCGTGATGGAGGGGCTGGGCTTTCAGCTCGGCCAGGTCCACGACCCCTATAATCGGCTCATGCGCGCCGAGCTGGTGAGCTGGTCCAAGCTGCCGCCTCGGGCCGCCGAGGCGCTCTACCGCGGCATGGGCTGGGGCTACCGGCAGCGCATGGCCGAGCCTCCGGGCCCGGAGGATGTCGAGAGCGCGCGTTCGCTCGGCATCTTCGAGGACCTGCCGGTCTCGGCCCACGAGCCGTTCCTGGACGGTCTGCTGACCCGGCGGCTTCCGCGCGAGGCGGCTATGCTCGCGCGACAGGAGGGGCGTTGAGCCTCGCTCCCCGACCCGCCGCGGAGACGCCGACATGCTGTGGCCCCTGTTCCTGGCAGTTGTGCTGGTCGTGAGCCAGGGCGCCGGTTCGCCCTCGCCCGCCCCCCTGGATGTGGCGGACCTGGAGGCCGCCGGGCGCCTGTCGGGCCTCGCGTTCACACCGTCCGAGCTGGAGCTCATGCTGCCCGGGGTGATCGCTGACCTCGCGTCGTACGAGCGGCTGCGTGCGCTGCCGGTGCCCCACGCGCTGCCGCCGGCGCTGGCCTTCTCGCCGCTGCTGGCGGGTGTCTCTGCCGACCCGTGGCTGCCGCCCGAGCGGCAGCTGCGTCTGCCGGACGTGCGGCGCCCCGACGAGCTGAGCGAGCTGCTGTTCGCCGACATTCCCACGCTGGCGGCGCTGCTGCGCAGCCGGCAGGTGTCGTGCGAAGAGCTGCTCGAACTGCACCTGACGCGGCTGCGCGCGCTCGACGAGACGCTGCACTGCGTGATCTCCTACACGGAAGAGCGGGCGCGGGCTCAGGCGCGGTCGCTGGACGCCGAGCTGGCGGCCGGGCGCTGGCGTGGCCCGCTGCACGGCATCCCCTGGGGCGCCAAGGACCTGCTCGCGGTCCGCGGCGCGCCCACGACCTGGGGCGCCCAGCCCTTCGCCGAGCAGGTCATCGACGCGGACGCCGAGGTGGTGGCGCGGCTCGACGCGGCCGGCGCCGTGCTGATCGCCAAGCTCTCCCTGGGGGCCCTGGCTTGGGGCGACGTGTGGTTCGGCGGCAAGACGCGCAACCCGTGGAACGCCGAGCAGGGCAGCAGCGGCAGCTCGGCCGGCCCCGCCGCGGCCACGGCCGCCGGAGGCGTGGTGTTCGCCATCGGCTCGGAGACCCACGGCTCCATCGTCTCGCCCAGCGAGCGTTGCGGCACCACGGGGCTGCGGCCCAGCTTCGGGCGTGTGCCGCGCACCGGTGCCATGACCCTGTGTTGGAGCATGGACAAACTCGGCCCGCTGACGCGCTCGGTGGGGGACGCGGCGCTGGTGTTCGACGCCATCGTCGGCCCCGATGGTGACGACCTCTCGGTGCTCGACCTGCCCTGGCGCCTGCCCCTCGACGTGGACGTCTCGGGCTGGAAGGTGGGCTACGCCCCGAGCGACTTCGAGCAGCGCGCTGAGCACGCCGCGGTGCTCGACGAGTTGCGCGCGCTGGGCGTGGAGCTGGTGCCCATCGAGCTCCCGGACGCGCCCATCGAGGCGCTCATGATCGGGCTGAGCGTGGAGGCCGCCACGGCCTTTGACGAGCTCACACGCAGCGGGCGCGACGACCTGCTGGTGCGTCAGATCGCCCGAGCCTGGCCCAACGTGTTCCGCGTGGCGCGGCTGGTGCCGGCGGTGGAGTTCCTGCGAGCCCAGCGCCTGCGCACCCAGCTCGTGCGCGATCTCGAGCGTTGCCTGGGCGAGGTGGTGGCCTGGGTGCACCCGAGCTTCGCGGGGCCGTCGCTGGGCATGACCAACCTGACTGGCCACCCTGCCGTGGTGATGCCCTGCGGCGTGCGCGAGGACGGCACGCCTTTCGGCATCAGCTTCGGCGGCAGGCTCTACGACGAGGCGCGCCTGCTGGCGCTGGCCGAGGCTTGGCAGCGCAGCACGACGCACCACCGTGGTCAGCCCATGCGCTGAGCGCCGGGCCTGCGCCATGACGCGGGTCAGCGGCCGGGCGGGGTCCAGCCGCCCGGAACCTGGCCGCGGGCCGCCAGCAGCTCGGCCAGCAGCAGCGCGCCTCCGGCTGCGCCGCGCACGGTGTTGTGCACCAGCGCGACGAAGCGGTGCTGCAGCAGCGGGCACGGGCGCAGGCGACCGACCGACACCGCCATGCCGCCGGCGAGGTCCCGGTGCAGCCGGGGCTGGGGGCTGTCGTCGCCGGGGAGCAGCACCACCGGGCGGGCCGGCGCGCTGGGCAGCGCCGCCACGTCCGCGGGCGCGCGCCAGTCATTCCAGGCTTGGGCCACGGCGTCCTCGGAGACGCGCCTGGCAAGCTGCACCGAGATGCAGGCGAGGTGCCCGTCGGTGACCGCCACGCGGTTGCACTGGGCCGAGATGCGCAGCTCGGCGGGTTCGACGCGCGCGCTGCGGCCGCTGCCGACGAGCGTCCCGAGCAGGCGCGCGGGCTCGGTCTCCAGCTTGTCTTCTTCGCCCGGGATGAGCGGCAGCACGTTGTCGAGCGCCACGAGGGACGGCACGCCCGGCAGGCCGGCGCCGGACACGGCCTGCATGGTCACCACGTGCGCGGCCTGCACGCCGAAGGCCTGGGCCAGGGGCGCCAGGGCCAGGGTCACACCGATACTGGAGCAGTTGGGGTTGGTCACCAGGCCGCCGCTGCCCAGGTGCTGGGCCTGCAGCAGCGCGAGGTGCCCGGGGTTGACCTCGGGGATCACCAGCGGCACGTCGGCGTCCATGCGGTGCGGGCTGGCGTTGCTCACCACCAACGAGCCGGCCTGGGCGCATGGCCGCTCCAGGCTGGCCGCGGCCTCGGTGGTCAGGGCGCTCAGCAGCAGGGGCAGGCTGCCGTCGGGTGCCGCCGCGCGCACCGGCAAGGTCGCGGCCGCGGCGGGCACCTCGCCCGGCAGGTGCCAGGACACCACCTCACCGTAGGGCGCGCCGGCGCTGCGCTCCGACGCCATGACCGCCGTCAACTCGAACCAGGGGTGCCCGTCCAGCAGGGACACCAAGCGCTGGCCCACGGTGCCGGTGGCACCCAACACACCCACCGGGATGCGCGCGCGTTTGCTCACGGTCTGAGGTGGAGGCATGGGGCGAGCTCGGCGATGGACCGTCGGCAAGGTGCGTCACGGGGCGCGCGAAGTCCAGCCACGAAGACGAGGGCTCCGGAGCGCGCCGGTTCGCCATTCATCGCATAGACTGTAGGGCAGGCCGCGCTGGGCGGCCGTCCCCGTCTCGGAGTCTGCCCCCATGTCATTGTCTTGCTCGCGCTCTGTGTTCCTGCTGGCTCCGCTGCTGGCGGCGCTGTCGGCATGTTCCGCGCCCGCGCCAAGTGCGCCGTCGTATGTCGTGCTCTCGGCGTCATCGGCGGCCGTCGCCTCACCCTGGAGTGGCGCGGCGTGGCAGGAAGAAGAGGCTGTGGTCGAGTCGGAGGGGGGCGGCGTCATCCACGGCGTGCTGATGTACCTGCCCAACCGCATCTTCGACGTGTTCGACATCGTGCGCGCCCGCGTGCGGCTGGGCCCGGGTATCGGCGTGGGCGTCCGGGCGACCGAGCTGGCGGACGTCTTTGTGGGCTTCTACTCCTCTGTCTTCGTGGGTATCCATGGCCCGCGTGGCGAGCCCAAGATCCCGTGGCCCGTGGGCTTCGAGTCCCTGGCGGGTGTTGAGGTGAGCGTGGCCGATGGGACGACCGGCGGCGCTACGGACCCCAACTACGGCATGGTCGAGTTCGGCGCCGACGCGCAGATCCTCATCGTCGGCTTTGCGGTGGGCGTGGAGCCCTTCGAGGTGCTCGACTTCGTGCTGGGCTTTCTGACCATCGACTTCGCCGAGGACGACTTCTAGCGGCCGCCGGCCGCGCGTCGGCACGTCGCAGATCGGACCGGTGCCGATCTGCGACGCTGCGACGCGGGCTGCGAGGCGCCGCTCCAGCCCTCGGGCAGGTCAGTGCTCCGGCGCGTCGGCGTCGTGCTCGAGCGCAGCGCTCGTCAGCGCGCGCGTGTCCTTGATCACCGCGCCGAAGAACAGGGCGTTCTCGAGCAGGCGCGCACTGCCGTGCCACACGCCCCGGAAGACGGGATCGTCGGCCAGCATGATCACGCTGCCGGCACCCAGGCGCCGGGCCATGACGGCCGGCGTGCCCGCGAGCTTGTCTACGTTGGCATCGCTGGCGTAGCCCGAGAGCAGGGGCTGATCGAGGTAGGTCAGCGGGTGCGCCAATGGGTCCTCGCTGCGGGGCAGGGGCGTGGTGCCGCGCCGGAACAGGGCCAGTGGGCCGGGGCCGAGGCCGAAGCCCAGCGGGTGGCTGCTGTCGACACGCGCGGCGAAGATGGCGCCGGACACCAGCGTCTTGGCGCGCCGGGCCTCGTAGTCGCCGTAGCTGGGGGGCTCGTCGCCGGAGGTGGGCTCGTGCTCAGCGGGGCTACGCTCGCCCGAGCCCGCGTCCGGGCCGTCGTCGTCTTGCTCGTCGTCCAACTCCAGCTCGAACAGCTCCCGCGCGGCCCAGCGCGCCGAGCCTCGGGTGCTCAGCAGCACGCCGCCCTGGGCCACCCAGTCGCGCACGCGGCTCTGGGACACCGCTGATGAGGCGCCGTCCACCAGCACCAGGTGCGTGTAGCTGGGCAGGTCGAGGCGCTCCAGATTGTCGCCCTCTACCAGGGTCACGGGCAGCTCCAGACGCAGGTCGAGGTGGTGCCAGACCTCCCCGGCTTCGTAGGACGACACGCCGCTGCCCACCACCAGGGCCACCCGCGGCGCCTTCAGCGGGCGCATGGAGGGGCTGCCCAGGTCGATGCCGTCGGGCGTGTGGCCACTGGTGAGGCGCAGCACGTCGAGACCGTCCTCGCTGGCCACGCGCGCCATGACCTCGTGCAGCGCGTCGGGGTCGGAGCTGACGCCGCTCGGCACCACGATGGCGCCCACCTCGAACTCCACGCTGCCGTCGGCGCTGTGTGCCGTGAACGGGCGCGTGGCTACCGAGGCCATGATGTCGGCGGCGTGCAGGCGCTGGAGCGCGCGCCCCGCGTGCAGGCCGCCCCAGGCGAAGGCGTAGGCGACGGTCCGCTGCGTCGTGGCCGCCTGCAGGCTGCCGGCCGCTACCGGGGCCGCGCTCAGGCGCGCGCCCGCCGCGCCCGCGGGCAGCTCGTTCAGCTCGGCGAAGGGCAGGCCCAGGGCCAGGGGCAGGGTCCAGCTGGAGACGTCGTAGAAGGTGTCGTCGGGAAACTCCAGCCGGCGCTCGAACAGCGCATGAGCCAGACGCCCGTTGGGTTGGCGATGGGGGATCCACAGCGCCGCGCCGGGTTCGAAGCGCAGGCCCTCGCCGTCCACGGACTGGGCCAGCTGGTAGACCTCCAGATCGTGGCGCAACAAGAGCTCGGCCAGCAGGGCCGTGCGGGCCGGGTCGCGCGCGTCGCCAGCCACCCAGCCGGCGATGCCCGAGTCCTCGGCCGCGCTCAAGGCCGTGCGCGAGGCGGCCGACTGGTTCTCCAGCAGCTCAGCACGCAGGGCGCGCGCGGCGGCCAGGGTCGAGAGCGACGCGCGCACCTGATTGCGGATGGTGAGCTCAAAGGGCAGCGGGCCCCAGGCGTTCTCCTGCAGGTGCCCGCGCGAGCTGGCCTGCTCGAACAGGATGCCGATGGCGCCCAGCACGTCAGGGTAGCTGCTGCCCTTGCCGTAGTAGAAGTCGTCAACTCTCTTCGGTGTAGTAGAGCTGGCCGATGGCGTCGAAGGCCTCGGCGTGGAAGCGCGCGATGGCGCGGGTCAGCTCCAGGTTGCGCTCCGGCGTGAGCGGGTTCTGGCGGCTGGGCACGCCCGGCTGGAAGAAGAACGTGGAGCCCGTGCCCATCTCGTGGAAGTCGGTCAGCACGGTGGGGCGCCAGCGGTGGTACTGGGTCACGCGCCCGCGCGAGGAGGGGTGGGTCAGCAGCAGCCAGTCGCGGTTGAGATCGAACCAATAGTGGTTGCTGCGGCCGCCGGGCCAGGCCTCGTTGTGCTCGCGGGCCGCGCTGTCGGGTACGAGCTGTTGACCCTTGTGACTGTTGGCCCAGCTGGCGTGGCGCGCCAGCCCGTCGGGGTTGATGACCGGGTCGATCAGCACCACCGCGCGTTCGAGCAGGCCGGTGACGTCGTCGTCCAGGCCGGACGCCAGGTGCCAGGCTACGGTGGGCGCCGCGTTGGCGCCGGACGACTCGTTGCCGTGCACCGAGTAGCCCATCCAGACCACGATCGGGTCACCGGGGGCAGGGGGGCGGCCAGCCTTCACGCGCGCCACGTGCGCGCTGCGCAGGGCCTCCAGCCGCCCCTGATTACTGGGTGAGGTGATGGCCAGCAGGAACAGCGGGCGCTGCTCGTGGGTCTGGCCGTAGGGGATCAGGCTGACGCGATCGCTGGCGGCGGCCAGGGCCCGGGCGTAGCGCTCGATCAGCTCGGGCCGGATGTGCCAGCGCCCTGCAGGAAAGCCGATCACCTGCTCGGGCGTGGGGATGCCCGGGTCGTGGCGCGCGCCCACCGGCAGCAGCTCGATGGGCCCATCGTCCGCGCGCGGCGCGGCGCGTGCGGGCGTCAGGGCCGCGGACAGAGCCAGGGCCAAGCAGGTCAGCAGGACGATACGGATCATGGAGTCTTCCGGCGGCGGCGGGAGGGGCTGGCAGACCATAGCAACGGCGGCCAGCGGCCGAGGGCGTCACGCCAAGCAGCACGCCGTGGTGGCGCGCGCGCGGGGGCAGCTCGGCCTTCGGAGGGGCTCGAGGCCGGGGCCAGGCAGCGAAACAGCAAGGCGAGCACGAGGGCCGTCCGCAGATCCGAGCGCAGGATCGATGACACAGGCGGGTATCCGAGGGAGGCCGTGACTGGTGCCGGGCCAAGCCACGTGCCACAACGCGCACTTGACGCCATACTGGTGCGGCACTCCGAGGACATCATGGTTCGCTCGCGTTCACTCTCCGGTCTGCTCGTCGTGACGGTCGCCTCGGCGCTGTTGCTGCTGTACGCCCGTTGGCGGGAGCAGGCCCCGGGCCCGTCGTCCGATACGTTCGCGAGCGCGGGCCCCGGGATGCTGGGCGGGCCGGCCGTGCCGGATGACCCGGGCGCGCGCGCGCCGACGGGTGCGCCCGACATCGCGGCTACGGAGACGCCTCCGAATTGGGCGGCCTTCGATGCGGTTGATCGTCAGGGACTCGGCCGTCTGCTGCCGCCGAGCGCGCGGTCTGCCGGGATGAGCGACGAGCGCAGCCGCGAACTGGCGGGCGACATGACCGCTGCCGGCCCGGACCTCGGCGGCGACCGTAGCGGCGGCGATCGCAGCGACCGCGCACTGCGACGGCTGGTGGAACGCTGGCGCGTGGTCGGGGTCGATCCGCACCCCCTCTGGGCCGATGTGCTCGCGGCGTTGGCCGACCCCCTGGCCTGTCCGCGCTACGCGGGCATGCCGCCGATCGCAGCCATGGCCGATCTGCTGCCGCTCTCGGCGCGCCCGGACGCGCGCACCGGGCTGTTCGTTTTCTGCCTGGTGGGCACCGGCGAGCCGCCCACGCGAGATGACGAGAGCGGCGAGCTGGACCTGGCCGGTAGCTCCGCCGTGGTGCTGGTGCTGGTGCCCGGCGGGCAGGGCCTCATGGGCGCCGACCCCGCGCGTGATGAACAGGCGGAGCCGGGCGAGCAGCCCGCGCACGAGGTCTCGCTCTCGCCTTACTACCTTGCGCTGACCGAGACGACTCGCGCGCAGTGGCAGGTGCTGCAAGGGCAGGCGCTGGAGACGGTGGCGGGCATGGGCGTGGACGGCCAGTTGCCCGTGACCGATGTCTCACACGGCGAGGCCAGCGCGCTGCTGGGCGAGTGGGGGCTGGCCCTGCCCACGGAGGCGCAATGGGAGTTCGCCGCGCGGGCGGGGACGACCACGCGCTTCTGCACCGGCGACGACGCCGCCGAGGCGCTGGCCGTGGCCTGGGTCGACGAGAACGCCCTGGGTGAGCTGCAGCCCGTGGCCAGCGCCGAGGGCCCCAACGACTTCGGCCTGTTCGACCTGCACGGCAACGCCTGGGAGCTGTGCCGCGACGGTTACTCCGCCTATGGGAGCGCTCCCGTTCACGACCCGCGCGGCCCCGATGGCTCGCCCGTGATCCGCGGGGGCAGCTGCGACGACCTGATCTGGTCGGCCCGCAGCAGCGCCCGCGATTCTGTGGAGCCGGGCGATCGCTTCGCTAATCTGGGGTTCCGTGTGGTTCGCCGGGCGCTGCCCTGATGCGGAGGGAGGGCGGCCAGGAACCCGCAGCGACGCCGTGAGGCGGCCGGGGTCCTCGCCTGGCCGTCGCACCCGGGGCGCGCCGAGCGCCGCCGCTGCGCAGATTGACCGCCCGCGCGTCGGCTGCTGCCGGTACGCTGGTCGGAGAACGGGGCTGGGTCTCTCCCCCGCGCGTTGGAGAATCTGCGATGACTCGAACCTTCATGCTGGCGGGGCTTGCCGTGGCGGCCTTGATGTGGCTGTCGGCTGACGCTCACGGTCAGTGATGCCCGAAGGGCCCGCCGAGTTCGGCGGGAGGCGCAGCGGGCGGTGCTCCGGTCGGCGGGGGTTCCGGCGCGACGGTGCGCGGCCAGGGTGCGCGCGGTGGAGCGCCAGGCGCTCCCGGCGGCGCCGCGACCCCCGCCGCGCTGATCAAGCCCACTCGCGGTCACAGCAGCAAGGGCGTGCTCTCGCTCAACTGGGACTTTGCCGTGGTGGGGCGCCCCGAGACCCAGGCGCAGCTCGCCCAGGGTCGCTCGCTGGCCAAGGCTCGGCGCGTGGCCCTGCCTCGCGCCGAGGCCTTCGCGGCGGTGGCCGGCGATGACCCGCGCCCGCTGCTGGTCATGCGCGAGTGCGGTTGGTGCGAGGGCAGCGACGACGCCCTGCTCAGCTCGCGCTTCGAGAACGAGAAGACGATCCTGCTGACCCAGTGGTTCCACACCATCAAGCTGCCCAACCACGTGCTCGAGGACGACCACCCCCTGCGTCAGCTGTTTGGCGATGAGGCGCCGCCGCACCTGTTCATGGCGACCCGCGACGGTGAGCTGGTGGTGGGTCTCGACGGCCAGCAGTCCCAGAGCGAGCTGTGGGACGCCATGGACGACGTGCTGGCCGAGGTCTATCCGGGCAGCGCCAAGAAGACCGTCAAGGCGGCCTACAAGTTGCTCGATCAGCTCGACCGCTTTGACGAAGACGAGGAGCGCCTGCGCGAGCGGCTCGACTCCGAGGTCGAGAAGAAGGGTCCCGGCTCGAGCCGCTTCAAGAAGCTGAAGCGTCAGCTCGATGAGACCATGATGGACCGCGATCGGATCAAGGACCAGCTGCTGGGGTTGCTCAGCGGCCCCAGCTCGGAGCTCGGCGACTGAGCGTGTCTCCGTCGCCCCCGCCCGTTGCGCCCGCGTCCGGCGCCCGGCGCGCGCGGGGGCAGCGCGCGTTGTTGCTGCTGTGTTGGCTGGTGGCGCTGACTCTGGCCCCCGCCGCGCGCGGCCAGGACGACGACGAGGACCCGCGCGTCGAGCTGATCGACCCCTACACCCGCTTCGATCCCGAGGCCTGGGCCGCCGCGGGCTACGAGCCGTCGCGCCGCTTCCCCTTCGGCGACGACCACGGCACGCGCGAGGTCGAGGAGCTGCTGGGTGAGGTGCAGCTGCTGTGGGTCGAGACGGCGCATTTCCGCATCGGCTCGTCGTTGCCCGCCCATAAGCTCGAGAACGACGAGAAGAAGGCCATGAAGGTCGAGCTGGGCCGCCTGCGCGAGCGCCTGCCGAAGGTCAAGAAGAGCGCCCGCGTGCTCGACCGCTGGCTGCGCCTGCACCTCTACGCCATGTGGCTGGAGGAAACCTACGACGACTTCCTGGGGCGCTTGCAGCTCACCGACGCGGACTTCCCGACGGTCGCGGAGGTGCAGGCCGCCGCTGCCGCCGCCGAAGCCGCGCGCGCCGCCGCGGCCGAGCGTGAAGCGGCGCCGGAGGACGGCAGCCTGGCCGACGCGGGCAGCTCGCCCGGCGACGGCAACTCACCGGCCGCTGCGGATTCTGCGCCAGCGCCCGCTCTGCGTGGCGCCGGCCCGTACCTCGGCATGCGCGAGAAGTTCTGCGTGCTCTTGCTGGAGAAGAAGAGCAGCCTCGGGCGCTATTGCACGCGCTGGGGCATGCAGGGGCCGGCGTCGCCGCAGCGCTTCAACTTCCATCGTCGCGGCTGCATGGGCATGGCCACCAGCTGGGAATTCTTCGACGAGGACTGGAAGCGCGAGGACGCCCTGCGCGGCTCCGTCACCTGGAGCGTGCTGCAGATGCTGAGCTCCTCGTTCAAGGGCTATGCGCACATGCCACCGGCCTGGTTTGCGGACGGCCTGAGCGCGTGGTACCAGCGCCGCGTCAACCCGCGCTTCCCGACCTTCAGCTCCATGGAGGGCTCGGGGCGGCTCGCGGCCAAGCAGTGGAACTGGCCCCCCAAGGTGCGCGCGCGGGTCAAGGCGGACTACTACCCCACGCTCGACGAGATGCTGGGTTGGCGCCGCAGCGACGTGCACGGCTACGCCGATCACATGCTGGCCTGGTCGAGGGTCGACTGGCTCATGAACCATGACGAGGGCGCCTTCGGTCGCTTCATGGAGCGGCTCAAGGACCCCCTCCCGGTGGAGCCCGGCGTGGCCCCCAGCGAAGATGACGTGGAGCCACGTGCGCGCGAGGCGCTGGAGCTGGCCTGGGGCATGACCCCCGAGCAGTTGGACGCCGCCTGGGCCGAGTGGGTGCTGGACACCTATCCGCGCAAGTAGCGAGCGCGGTCAGTGGGGTCGCGGGGGCGCGGCCAGCGTCCCGTGCATGCGCAGCAGCGGGGCGGCGGCCTGGGAGATGATCGTCAGGGCGTCCTGGCCCGCGCGCTGCAGGGCAGCGTCCATGCGCTGGCTCAGCCCGCGGTCCATGGCCAGCAGCGGGCTCACGGCACGCAGCGGCAGCAGGCGAGCCAGGACCGGGCCGCCGAAGGGCGCGGGCCCGGTGTCCACGGCCGGCAGCCGAAGCGGGGCAGGCGGCGACAGCTCGACGGGCAGCCAGCGCGGACGGGGCAGCTCCGGCGCGGCGTGCGTCGTGGCGACGCTGTCCGCGTGGGGGGCGGCTGCGCGCTCAGCCGAGCGCTGGTCCCAGGCGACCCAGAGCATGAGCGTCGCGGCGGCGGCGGCGGCCAGGCCCAACGGCAGCGCCAGGAGCGGGCCTGATCGTGCCTGCCGCCGTGCGCGCGCGCTCGCCGGCGGGTGGCTGTGTGCGCGGGCGTCCGCGTCCGCCTGTGTCTGCGTGTGCTTGTGTGCGCTCGCGCCAGGCAGGTGAGCCAACACGCGGGCGGCCATGTCATCGGGTGACGGGCAGGCCACGCGCTCGGCGTCGCGTCGCAGGCGGCGAGTGAGTTCGTCGTGGGTCAGGCCTCGGGTCATGTCAGGCGGCTCCCGTCCAGGCGGAGGGCGTGAGCGGCGGCAGGGCGCCGACTCGCCCCTCGCTCGGGGGCAGGTGGCGTGCCAGCGTGCGTCGCGCCCGGAACAGCAGCACGCGCACGCCGGGCGCGCCGCGACCGAGCACCGAGCCGATCTCCAGCGCTGTCAGGCCGTCCACATAGCGCATCCAGAGGGCTGTGCGCTGGTCTGCACTCAGCACACGGCTGGCCAGCTGCCACAGGCTCTCGGCCTGCTCAGCGCAGGCGCGTTGCTCCGCTGGATCGAGCTCACCGCTCTCGGGCTCCGCGCTCAGCTGCGAGGCGGGGCGCCGGGCCTGGCTGCGGCCGCGGCTGGCCGCCAGGTGCCGGGCGATGGTGTAGATCCAGGGCACGACGGGGCGTCCCGGCTGGTAGCGCTGCAGCTGCTCCCAGGCGCGCAGGAAGGTCTCCTGGGCCAGCTCCTCTGCGTCGTGGCTGGTGGCGCTGCGCAGCAGCAGGAAACGGTGCAGCGGCCGCGACAGGCGAGTGACCAGCAGCCCGAATGCGGGCCGATCACCCGCTCGCGCGGCGCAGGCCAGCTGATCCAGTTCGTGTCCGGTCTCGGAGTTCAGTACCAGCCGTCCTTGTTGCGCGTGCGGGGCTTGTCCGGCTTGGGGTCTCTGGTACCAGAGACCTCGCTGCCGTCATCGTCGCAATCGCCGCCGTGAACTCCCCGCTCAAGGCGCTCCAGCAGGCTGACGAGCTCGTCGATGTCGTGCGAGCAACGCACACGCAGCGCCGAGCCCTCGGTCGTGATCTGCAAGGAGTTGACCAGCGGCAGCAGCGCCTGGGCGTTGGGCTCGTTGCGCGCCGCCATGCTCAGGAAGGCCAGGCCGCCCTGGAGCATCTGGCGCGCGGCCATGGCGTCGGCCGGGTTGTGCGCCGTGACCTGCACGTCCATGCCGAACGCGCCGTCGTGCTCGACGATGGACAGCTCGACGTGGTCCACCATCCGGGCGATGCGCCGCGCGTCCTGGTCATGCCCGAGCTCGGCCAGGCGACCGCTGGCGGACAGGAAAGCCAAGCTGCCGCTGGCCATCTGGGTCGAGATGCCGGGCTCGTCGGCCAGGGTGTCGATCTCTCCGCGCAGCGCGTTGACGCCGGTGGCCAGGTCGTGGGCGTTGGGTGCCGCCAGCAGCAGGCGCGCGTCGCTGCCTGGCTTGCGCGCCATGTAGGTGAAGACCGCGTCACCGCGGTGACCTTCGCTCCACTTCCACATGTCGATACCGCCATAGACGTGGGCCTGGCGCTGCAGGTGCAGCTCGAGCAGCTTGAAGGCGCCCTCGGCCACGGCGGTGGTGCGGATCATGACCACGGCCGCCTCCTCGTCGCGCGGCAATCCATAGGCGGTCAGCGACTTGACCTCCTCGAAGGGGTCGAAGCCCAGCATGGCGCGCATCTCAGCCAGGTCCGGGTTGCTCTTGAAGTCGAACTCGGGCTCCAGCCGCTGCAGGGCGCGCAGCAGATCGCTGCCCAGGATGGCCTGGATGTCGACGTGCGCCAACCAGCGGGCGTTGGCCGGGATCACGGCCGCGTCGAGGCTCAGTGCGAAGGCGGCCGGTGTTGCCGGTGTTGCCGGTGCGGCCGGTGCGGCCGGTGCGGCCGGTGCGGCCGGTGCGGCCGGTGCGGCGGCCAGTGGCGCGTCGGGTGTGGAGTCGGGCGTCGGGAGCGGGGCCGTCAAGGCGGCCAGCAGGGTCACGGCAGAGAACAGGGGCGTCATGAGGGCGGCTCGCGAGGCAGGTCAGTTGATGAAAGTACGCCGGGGCCGCCCCCAGCGTTACCGCTGCCTCACGGCGTGGGCGCGTCCGAGCTGCGGCGCAGACGTGACGGGCGCGTGCGTGTCGTTGGCTTCCGGCGCGCCCGGCGGTGGGCGGCCAAGGTGGACCTGGAGTTGGCCTCGGGTCGGCATGGGGTCGGCATGGGGTCGGCATGGGGTCGGCATGGGGTGCGCGCACGGGCGCACCCGGCGTGCTGGGATCGACGGGCACGGCCAGCGAGGCGGGCTGGCGCGGCGGCGGCTGGGGCGCCATGCTCGCCGCATGACGCTCAAGGCCACGCTCACCCCCCTGCTCGGCAACAGCCAGAAGCTCGACGGGGGCTCCATGTTCGGCAACTGCCCCCGCACCGTCTGGGAGCGCTGGTCCGCGCCCGACGAGTCCGGGCGCATCGACCTGGCCTGCCGGGCCCTGCTGGTGGAACAGCAGAGCGTCGATGGCCCGCCCCGGCGCGTCCTGTTCGAGGCCGGCGTGGGCGCCTTCTTCGAGCCCCGGCTGCGCGAGCGCTTCGGGGTGACCGAGCCCGAGCACGTGTTGCTGGACTCGCTCGCGTCCCGCGGCCTGAGTCACGAGGACATCGACGTGGTCGTGCTGAGCCACCTGCACTTTGACCACGCCGGCGGCCTGCTCTCGGCGTGGCAGCCGGACGCCGAGCCCAGGCTGCTGTTTCCCTCGGCGCGCTTCGTGCTGGGCCGCGCCGCCTGGGAGCGGGCCGTCGCGCCCCACGATCGCGATCGGGCCTCTTTCCTCCCGGGTCTCAACGCGCAACTGCTCGACAGCGGCCGGCTCGAGGTCGTGGACGGCGAGCGCAGCGCGGTGCTCGGGGAGGGCTACCGGTTCCATACCAGCGATGGCCACACGCCGGGCCTGCTCATGACCGAGCTCGACACCGCCGCTGGCCCGCTGGTGTTCGTGGGCGATCTGATCCCCGGGCTGCCGTGGATGCACCTGCCCATCACCATGGGTTACGACCGCTTCCCCGAGCGCCTGATCGACGAGAAGCGCGCGCTGCTCACGGACCTCGTGACGCGCGACGGCCGCGTGTTCTTTACCCACGACCCGGCCTGTGCCATGGCGCGCGTGGTGCAGGACGAGCGCGGTCGCTTCGCGGGGGAGCCGCTGGCTGCTAGGCCTCCTTGAGCGAGCGCACGGCGCCCTTCAAGCGCGCGCCCAGACCCAGCACGTGGAAGGCCTTGCCCTTCACGCCGAACAGGTCGATGCCGCCGGTGGGGCCCATGCGGTCGGCCATCTGGCGCATGATGCGCGCCGCGCTCATGGGGTAGGGGGCGTCGGTGGCCTTGCCCAGCGTGAAGCCCTTCTGCACCAGCACGTCGAGCAGGGCCGCGGGCGTGGCGCCGCGCAGGGCCCAGGGCCAGAACTCCAGCAGCAGGCCGAGCCGCGGGGAGTCCTCGATCAGCCGGCGGCAGCCCTGTAGCGCGTGCCACTCGCTGCCCTGGGTGTCGATCTTGAGGAAGTCGATCGGGCCGGCCACCAGCTCATCCACCGGCGCGATCTGGATCGTGACGTGCTCGCCGCCCGACATGTCGTCCGGGGCGGACCGCGCGCCCTCATCGAGCACGCGGTTGTCGCCGTGGTTGCTGCCGCCCAGCACGATCTCGGCGCTGCCGCGCTCGGCGCCCGCCGCCAGCTCGTGCACGTGGCCCTTGCCGGCGCCGGGGCAGGCCATGGCGCGTTCCACGTTGCGCCGCGCCAGGGCGGCGATGGCTGGCACGGGTTCGAAGGCGTGCACCTCTGCGCCGGCCAGCAGCGCTTGCACGGCGAACCAGCCCACGTTGGCGCCCAGGTCCACCACGCGCTTGCCGGCGCCGATGTGGGCGCCCATCAGCGCCACCTCGTCCTCGGCCCAGGCGCCCTGCTCGATGGCGGGGCCGATGATGGCGTCGTCGGCCAGCACCTCGAACTCGAGGCCGCCGGCGGTGGGCAGCTGAACCGTGCGTGTAGGGAAGTCCATAGGCAGGCAGCGTACCCCTGCGCGCGGCCTCGGAGAACCGGCCAGCGCCGGCGTGTCGTGGCTGGCGGTGGGGGGGCGACGACGGCGTTGTGCGTCGAGGGCGAGGACGCTGTCGGTGACGCGCTGACGGCGCGCGCCTCCGCGCCGTAGGGCGATGCTACCGTGAGCCGCCCGCAGCGGAGCCCGTGCCCTGACCCTCGTCCCCGCAACGTCCCGGTTCCTGGCTTGGTCTCCGTCCCGGCTCGTCGGCGCCGCGCACATGCTGGACCGTCCCGGGCAGGTGAGCGCGGCCAGCGCGGCCAGCGCGGACTGGGTCGCCGAGTGCGATCTGCTGCGCTGAGCCGGCGCCCGGAGCCGCCATGGCCGACACACTCCTCGCACTGTCCGGGCTGAGCAAGCGCTTCGGCGACGTGCTCGCGCTTGATGACCTGACCCTGGACGTGTCGCGCGGTGAGGTCGTGGGGCTGCTGGGGCCCAACGGCGCCGGTAAGACCACCGCCATCCGCCTGGCCCTGGGACTGGCCGTGCCCACGGCCGGGAGCGTGCGCCTGTTCGGGCGCTCGCCGCGGGAGGCCGCCGCGCGGGCCGGGCTGGGTTACCTGCCGGGAGAGCTGGCGCTGGATCCGCGCCTGGACGGCCACGCCATGCTGGCCTTGAACGCGCGGCTGCACGCGCCCGGCGACGCGCCCCCCGACGCGACCCGCGTGGGCGAGCTGTGCGAGCGCCTCGGGCTCAGCCATGCCGACCTGTCGCGGCCGGTGCGCGACGACTCCTCCGGCACGCGTCAGAAGCTGGGGCTGGTGGCCGCCTGGCAGCACGACCCTGAGCTGCTGCTGCTGGACGAGCCCACCAACGCCCTCGACCCGCTGGTGCGCGAGGCGGTCTTCGAGCTGCTGCGCGAGGCGGCGGCCGCGGGCAAGGCCGTGCTGCACAGCTCGCACGTGCTCTCGGAGGTGGACCGCAGCTGCAACTCGGTGGCGGTGCTGCGTGGGGGGCGCCTGGTGGAGCGCGGGAGCGTGTCGGAGCTCCGACGGCGCCTGACACGACACATGTTGGTGCGTTTCCGGGGCGCGCCGCCGGTGGCGGCGCTGAGCGCGGCCGGCGCTGTGATCCTGGAGCGTGACGGCGCGCGTCTCGTGCTGCAGGTGGCCGGCGCCCTCGACCCGCTGTTGGCGGTGCTGGCCAGCCACCCGGTGGACGAGCTGGCGTTTCCAGAGCCCGACCTGTCGGCGGCGTTTGCCCACTGGTACGGCGACGCGGCCCGCGAGGCGCGCTCATGAGCGCGCGCGTGAGCCTGATCCTGGCCCGGCGCTGGCTGGCGCGGCATCGCGGGTTGCTGGCCCTGGTGCTGCTGGGCCTGTTCGTGTTCGAGGTCGGGCTGGTGCACATCGCCGAGCAGTTCGACGGCGGCGCCGGCATGCAGGCCGTGGTGGACATGCTGCCCTCGTTCTTCCAGCAGCTGGTGCACGACAAGCTGCGCGACTTCTCCGCCGACGGGGTGGTCAGCATGGGCTTCAACCATCCCGTGGCCATGACGGTCATGTGCTCCATGGTGGCGCTGTTCGCCACGGGCACGGCGGCCGACCGCGAGGAGGGGCTGCTGGGGGCGCTGTTGGCCCGGCCCGTCTCGCGCGGCGCCTACCTGGGCGGCATCGTGCTGTGCGTGGTGTTGCTGGCGCTGATCCAGCCCGCCATGTTGCTGGGGGGCGGCATGCTCGGGCTGAGCATGGTCTCGCTGGATCAGACGGTCCCGTTTGAGGTGCACGTCGAGGCCGGGCTGGGGTTGGTCGCGCTGCTGCTGGCGGTGGGCGGGTTGGCATTGCTGGCGGGGGTGTACGCGCCGCGGCGAGGTGTGGCCGTGACCTGGCTCGCGGCCGCGTTGGTGCCGGCCTACCTGGTGGAGTTCCTGGGCTTCCTGTGGTCCGGCATGGACGCGGTGCGCTGGCTCTCGCCCTTTCATTACGTCCCCCAGCTGCCGGCCCTCCTGGGGCAGGAGCCGAGCGCGGCGGGGCTCTGGCCGCTGCTGTTGCTGGCCGCGCTGTGCTGGGCCCTGGCCGCCCGTCGTTTCGCCGGGAGCGACGAGTGAGCGGCTCCGGTGTCGAGCGCTCGGGAGAGTCGGAGGGGGAGTCGCTGGATGAGTCGCTGGAGGAGCCGGTGGAGGAGCCGGTGGGCGAGTCGGTCGAGGAGTCGGCAAGGGAGCGCGTGACAGAGCGGTCTGCGCCGCCCCTCGCGCCGCGCCCGCCGTCGGCGCTGGTGGTCACCCTGCTGCTGGCGCTGCTGAGCGTCGTCTGGGGCAGCACCTGGCTGGTGATCAAGCAGGGCCTGGTGGACCTGCCGCCGTTCCTGGGGCTGGGCCTGCGCTTCTGCCTGGCGGGCCTGGTGATGGCGGCCATCGCCCCGGCCATCCGGCGCCGTGAGGGCGGCACGCGCCCGGGCTGGGGGCTCACCCTGGTGGTGGCCATCGCGGAGTTCGGCGTGAGCTACGGCATCGTCTATCGCGCCGAGTTGGTGGTGTCGTCGGGCTTGGTGGCCGTGCTCTGGGCCGTGTATCCCCTGCTCATGGCGCTGTGCGGACACCTGGCCATCCCCGGCGAGCGCCTGCCCGCCCGGGCCTGGGCCGGCTTCTCGGTGGGCTTCGGCGGGGTGGTGCTGCTGTTCTTCACCGACCTGGCCAATGCGGGGCCCGCCGCCTGGGGTTGGGGCGCGGCCGTGATCTTCGGCGCGGGCGTGGTGGCGCTGGGCACCACCGTGCTCAAGCTGCGGGCTCACGGCGCCAGCTCGGCCCTGCTCAACCGCAACGGCATGCTCTTCTCAGGCCCCATGTTCCTGGCGCTCTGGTTCTGGCTGGAGCGCGACCTGCCCTGGCAGCTCACGGGGCAGGCGCTCTTCTCCGTGGTCTATCTGGCCGTCATGGGCACGGTGGTGACCTTCGGCGTCTACTTCTGGCTGCTGCGCCACGTGGCGGCGTTCCGGCTCTCGCTGATCGCTTACGTGATCCCGCTGGTGGCGCTGCTGCTGGGCGTGCTCTTCGGCGACGAGAGCGTGGGGCCCAGCACCCTGGCCGGCACCGCGCTGATCCTGCTGGGCGTGGCCGCGGGAGTGCGCGGGAGCGACCGGCGCCGCGCGCACGGTGACGCGCGCGGTGACTGACGCCGCGCGCCGTACCGGGGTGGGGCGGCGTGGGGGCGGCGTGGGGGCGTGAGCTGGCGGGCGGCGCGAGTGCCATCGCAGGCGGCAGCCTCTGAACGCCGTCGCCGCAAACGAGAGCGGCGGACGCGGCCCCGTTCAGGGAGCCGCGCCCGCCGCTGATGCGCCGAGGCGCTGTGCCCTACGCGTGCCGGACTAGCGCCGGACGTGCATCTTGTCCACGGCCTGGGGCATGCCCTGGTCGTGGCAGACGAGGCACGACTCGGCCCCCGACACGGGCGAAGACATGGACTCGATGTGCGCCACGGAGGTGTCGTCGTCATGGCAGGCGCCGCAGACCACGGCCCACTCGCGCGGAGGCAGGACGGCCTCGCTCGGGTGGCGCGTGTCGCGCGGCAGGATCCACGAGGAGCCGTTGTCCTCGCCGTGGCACGAGGCGCAGTCGAAGACGCCATCGGGCATGCGCGGGTACACCACGTGGTCGTACATGTGCTCCCTGACGTTGTTGACGCCGTTCGGGTCGTAGCCGTAGCCGTTGACCACGTACTCATCGCCCTTGGCCAGGTCCGCGCCGCTGTGGATCTTGTGCACCATCTCGCGGAAGGCGATGGTCACGCCGTCGGTGGCGCTGGCTGAGGTGGCCACGTACTGGGGCCGGTCCGCCGCGCCCGCGACGCCGTGACAGCTGATGCACGACTCAAGGCCGCGCCGGTGGCCGCCGTGGAACTGGATGTCCACGTGGCAGCTGGCGCAGTTCGCGATGCTCGCGATCTTGTCCCAGGGCTCGATCGTTGTGGCGTCTCCCAAGAGGAAGTCGTGCTTCACGCCCGGCGCCCCCTCGAGGTAGTCGTTGGTCTCGCCGAACAGCTCCAGGGTGCGTTCCTTCTCGCCCCAGATGGCCAGGGTATAGGTGCCGTCCACCAGTTGCTTGCCGGTCCACAGGCCGTCCCGTTCCGTCAGGTCGGGGCCGGCGTTGTAGGTCAGGCCGTAGCTCTCCGGCACGATGAAGTCGCTGGAGTAGGTGCTGATGATGACGGCGTCATCCATCCAGGCGGCGACCTCGGTGACGGTGCTGGTGCTCAATTCGAGGCTGAAGTCGTCACCCTGATCGAGCTCGTCGAGCGTGACGCCGCGCACGCTGGCGCCCATGTCGTGCGCCACCAGCGGGCCCGGCGCGTACGACGTCGTGACCGGTGAGGCGAACCAGAGCCGGTTGTCGATCACGTTCTGGATCTGCAGGTACTCCTCGCCGTCCTCACCGTCGTCGATCACCACGAAGTCGTCGCGCTCGAATCCACTGGGATCATCTACGTCGACAAAGTTGATGGGCGGGAGCACGTCCGCGCTCAGCACGCTGTCGCCGCCCTCGCTGCCGGTGCGCTGCCAGAGCTGCGTCGCGTGAGCGCTCATGTCCCACATGGGCGTGTACGTCGCGGCGAAGACGTCGTCCTCCGCCGTGGCCGTGCCCAGGATCTCGAAGTGCACACGCATGGGCGGACGGAAGGTGTAGGGCTGGCTGCCCGTGAGCGCCTCGGCGGGGATGACCTGGTAACCCAGCAGCAGGTTCATGCGGTCCGTCGGGCCGGCCAGGGCCAGGCGGATGTCGTCCAGGCTGTCGGGCTCGATCTCGTTGCCCATGGCGTCACGCAGGAACATGCTGATGGCCAGCTTGTCGCCGGGGCCGATGTTGGCCGTGCCCTCGCCGTCCGCCGTGACCGACTGCACGTCAAAGACCAGGCCTTCGGCGAAGGTCTCGTCGAGCAGCGGGTGCAGGTGGCCGTCGATGGTGGCCAGGGACGAACCCTCGGTGGGGTGGCACAGGGTGCAGGTGGCGTCGCTGGTCTGCCCCGGCATGGTCGAGGTGTTGGCGCGGTAGGGCAGCTCGTGCACCCAGTCGTCGTGGCAGGAGCCGCAGGTGTTGCGACGCATGACGGAGTAGGCGAAGTCGCCCTGGGCGGGCTTCTCGATGGGGCCGTCGCCGTCGGGGTCGCCGTGGCACAGCACGCAGTTCGTGTTGGCGCTGCGCATGGTGTCCTCGAGGTCCTGCTGCTCCTCAGTCAGCATCAGCTCGTAGCCGGCGTCGCGGGGCATGGGCTCGTTGACGTGGGGCCAGGCGGGCAGGTGCGTGTCGGAGTAGTCGACCACGTGGTCCTTGTAGCCGATCATCTGGTAGGGCACGGGCTCGGCGTCGTAGACGCGCTTGCCGTCGCTGTCCGTGGTCACGCCCAGCACGCTCGGCAGGTAGGCGCCGTTGTGCAGCTTGTGCACCATCACGCTCCACTCGATGGTCACGCCGGGCGTGCCGTCGGGGGCGTCGTCGGGGGTCGTGTTGCGGTCCTCGGCGCCAGCCGTGTGACACAGCACACACAGCTCGGTCGTGCGGCGCCCGCCGCCGTGGAACTGCAGCACGCCGTGGCAGGCGTTGCAGTTGTCAGAGCTGGTCACGGCCCGCGGGACGAGCTGCTTGACCGAGGCGCCGACCAGGATGTCGTACAGGGTCGTGCCGACCTCCTTGTGGCTGTCGCCCTCGACGCTGTAGCTCCACTCGAACCACATGCCGACGGTGTAGGTGCCGTCCAGCAGGTCCTGGCCCTGCAGCTCGCCGTCGTCCTCGTCGAAGTCGGGCGTGTCGTTGTAGGGCGGCAGGTAGGTGGCGGGCAGCGGCGGCAGGGTGTAGGTGTAGGTGCCGTCGCCATTGTCCACCGAGGCGGTGATCACGTCGCTGAGCTGAGCGATCACGCGCTGGTAGTTGAAGGTGGGGCCGGAGAGCGCGATGCGTCCCGCGTTCATCTCGTCCAGCAGCCAGCCGCTGCCGTCGTCCTTGAGCAGTCGATAGGTGATGGCCACGCGGTCGCCGACCTCGTAGTTGCCCGTGGCGCCGCTGGTGCCGCGCACGTCGAGGATCTGGGGGCTCACGCCCGGGGCGGGCTGGTCCTTGGCGATCTCTGTGGAGGTCGCGCCGTCGCCGGCGTCGGCCGAGTAGGTGCCGTCGTAGATGAACGTGCCGGACACGGCCACGGGCTCCACGCCCTCGGTCATGGGGAAGAGCTCGCCGTGGAATGACCCTGCCACGATGCCCTCCTGCACGGCGCTGACCAGGATCACGAAGCTGTCGTCAGCCGACATGAGCTCGACGCTGGGCTCGCCCTTGTTGGTCTCGACGTAGCTGATCATGGCGGGGGCGGTGGTGTACTGCCCGGGCGCCAGGTCCTTGGCCACCACGAAGGGCAGCACGAGCTGAAGGCGCCGGGCGTTGTTGCCACCCGTGTCGCCCAGGACGGTGGTGGGGCCGCTGAACGTCGCGCCCACGATCACCTTCTTGTTGCTCACCTTGAAGTTCTTGAAGCCGTCGAGCTTCGCGTCGATGACGGGCTTGCCGAGCTTCTTGGTGCTGCCGACGATGGCCAGGCCTCCGACCTCCAGGTCTGCGCCGACGTTGTCGGTGAACTTCACGTCCCAGGTGCCGTTCGGAACCGAGGTGGGCACGCGCATGACGAACTCCCAGACGCCTTCTTCGTCCGTGGTCGCCTTGGAGACGATCTTGGCGTTCTTGCCCATGACGAGCAGCTTCTCCTGCTTGCCGCTGGGGTTGTTCACGAGCACGCTGATCTCGTCGTTGGGCAGGGCCGGTTCGTCGGTGTCGACCAGGACGATCTCGGGTCCCTCGACGCCGAGCGTGGCGGGGGACATGACCGGGGCGATGCCCTTGCCCCTGGGCTTGACCATCAGGGAGTAGTCACCCTCCCGCGCCCGCTTGATGAGCACCATCAGCTCGCCGTCGTTGGTGAGCTCGAGCAGCTTGACCACGGTGCCCTTGGCGCGCGTCTTGCCATTGGTGGTGAGCCAGACACGCGGCGGCTTGGCGCCGAAACCCGTGCCGATCACCTGCACGCTGTCTCCCACGACGACGCTGTCGGTCGAGAGCGAGGCGATGCTGGCTTGCGCGGCGGCGTTCGATGGGAACGCGACGACGAGGGCGACGGCCAACAGGGCGATCGCGCCCCGGAAGCAGGAGTCCAGCCCGGCGGGCAACAGGCGGGGGCAACGCATGGTTCTTCCTCCGAAGATCGGCAGCGGGGCCATCCGCGGTGCGGTGGCCGACAGACCCTCGATTGTCCAGAACAGGCCATTCGGAGGGCCAGACAAAACATCATGCCAAACAACTGATTGACGTGTCAGGAAATCAATCGTGATTTCTTGACCCGGCTCACGGCGGGTCGTGAGGCGGCTTCAGCGCAGCGGCCCGGCGGCCCAGCGGCCCCGTTCGAGCCCGGATCCGCCCCGCGCCGACCCCGCGCCGACCCCGTTCCGACCCCGCTCCGACCCCGCTCCGGCCCCGCTCCGGCCCCGCTCCGACCCTGCGCCGATCCGGCGCGTCAGCGCTCAGCAGGCGCCGTACTCGGCGCGGTAGGCCTGCATCGCGGCCAGGCAGGCGTCGTCGATCACGACCCCGGCGTCCAACTCGCGGCCGTGCAGGTGCTGCATGATCTCCTGCACGGTGACGATGGCGAAGGTGGGCATGCAGAACTCAGCGCTCAGCTCCGTCAGGGCGGAGGCCTCGCCCTGACCGCGCTCCTGGCGATCCACCGACACGATCAGGCCGGCCAGGGTCACGTCGGCGGCCGCACGCAGCTTGGGCACGGTCTCGCGCACGGAGGTGCCCGCGGTGGTGACGTCCTCCACGATCAGCACCCGCTCGCCGTTGCGCGGGGCGTGCCCCACCAGCGAGCCGCCCTCGCCGTGGTCCTTGGCCTCCTTGCGATCGAAGCAGAAGGCCACGTCCAGGTCGTGTTCGGCGGCCAGGGCCATGGAGGTCGTGGCCACCAGCGGGATGCCCTTGTAGGCCGGCCCGAACAGCACCTGCGGGGGCAGCTCCAGGTGCTCGATGATGGCCTGGGCGTAGTAGCGGCCCAGCGTGGCCAGCTGGGAGCCGGTCTCGTACTTGCCGGTGTTGACGAAGAACGGCGTGCGGCGCCCGCTCTTGGTGACGAAGTCCCCAAACGTCAGCACGCCGCAGCGCACCATGAACTCGATGAACTCCTGCTTGTAGGCCTGCACGTCGGACTCCGGAGGGCGGGGGCGGCGCCCGATTGTGCCGCCGGGGTGGGGCCGCCGCCAGCCCCCGACACGGAGCGCATTGCATCGGCCGCGGCGGCCTTGCTAGCGTCGTCATCGCGTTGGCCCTCGTGAGCGCCTGCGCTGCTCCACATGCGCGGGCCGCGCTCGAGGCGGCTCCGGCTGCGGGCAGCTCGGGCGCGCAGCACCATCTCCTTGAATCGGCTCATGAGCGACACCCTTCAGGCCTTCCTCCTCAGCGCAGCGCGCAGCGAGCACGACGCGGGCCAGGACATCGTGCCCAGCGGGGCCGACGCGCCGGTCCTGGGCTACGTCGAGGAGGGCCTGACGCTAGCAGCCTGTGGCGGAAGGGCCGTTTTGAGATGCCGTCACGCCGCTGCGTAGCAGCCCAAGCGCGCGGGGGCTCGCCGGAGGATTCTCGCGATTTGTGCGCGGGA
>Ga0164313_10000135_pt1 | contig 49465 bp, 71 predicted proteins | sample GuaBasSedimGuay4_FD_113735 | JGI IMG/M metagenome (GOLD analysis project Ga0164313, IMG submission 113735) | Subseafloor sediment microbial communities from Guaymas Basin, Gulf of California, Mexico - Guay4, Core 4569-4, 0-3 cm | ecosystem: Environmental > Aquatic > Marine > Hydrothermal vents...
AAGCAGCTCAACAGCAGAAGGATGCTCAAACAGCGCAAGCAGCTCAACAGCAGAAGGATGCTCAAACAGCGCAAGCAGCTCAACAGCAGAAGGATGCTCAAACAGCGCAGCAACAGAGAGATGATCAAAGAAAAACTTTAGTATCACGTGTAAATGATCTGAAAAAAAAGAAATTAGTAGAGGTTGAAGATTACAACGTCCTTTATCCACGAGCACAAACTCAAAGAGAGAAAGATAGAGTAGCTGGCGGATTTACTTCTAGAATGAGAGCACTTGATCAGCAGATAAATCTGCTGAATAATGAAATATCGTCTAATCAATAAAAAAAGGAGAATTCTTTATGTTAAAAAATAAAATAATTAAGTTGTTGCTAGCTAGTATAATAATAACTAGCACTGCTTATGCAACACCAACTGACTTTTATTTCAAAGCTCAAGCTGGACAAACAAATCTGCAAAATGTAAAAAACTTTAATTCTAATATTCAACGTTCCAATATGGCAACATACATATCAGCTAGTGTTGGTGTGGATATAGATGAAACAACAAGATTAGAAACTCAAATTGAACAAAGTAAGGTAGATTTTCATCCTCATCCTTCTGCCTTAAGTTTAAATAAAATATATATCAATCTGCAGCATATCACTATTCATAATATGTCTTTAAATCTATATAAAGACATTATTAAGATAAATGATAAAGCTAATATTTTCTTTGGTATAGGAGTTGGTAGATCTTTTATCACAGAAAGAGTTGAAAGGCTTTTTATAGTTTCACAAGGACAGGATTTAAAGCATATTAAAAGTTATAATGGTTATGTAGCTAGAAAAAGTTTATATAAATTTTCTTATAATTTTGATATAGGGGGGAGTTATAAAATTAATAACCATACTAATATTGAAGTATCTTATAGATATAAAGACTATGGATCTAACAAAAAGACAATAGCTTCAGAGAAAAAAGCATCTAGGCAGGGATATAAGGGGCATATAATAACTACTGGATTTAGGTATAATTTTTAAATATGAGAATTAAGCATAAATTCAATGCCAAGCCTCAGATATATGAGGGAATTAAATTCGCCTCTAAAAAGGAATTAAAGCGTTATAAGGAGTTAAAACTCTTGCAGAGGAGTGGAGAGGTTTTATTTTTTTTGAGACAAGTTCCTTTTCACCTTCCTGGAGGTGTTAAATATGTTTGTGATTTTTTAGTTTTTTGGGCTGATCAAAATGTAGCTTTTGAAGATGTAAAGGGGATGAGGACTGCTATGTATATAGCGAAGAAAAAGATAGTAGAAGCTCTATATCCCATAGAGATACAAGAACTATAATAATAAATCATCAAACAACATGGATAAAAGACTAAAACCAAATTATTTTAATACAAAAAAAAGCTATGAAAGTGTACTTATAGTACCTTTAGATCATGCTCATTCAAAAGAGCAGGCTTTAAGAGATTATCGCAAAATTCGGGATAAAAATAAGAAAGAACAGGCTATAAGAGATATGAAAGAAATGTTAGATAATGGGGGTTTTATTGGTTTATAAAATACAGTTGTCAATTTTTCTTTGACAACTGTATTTTATAAATTTAAAGATTTTTCTTTATCTCTTGGTAAAGTTCTTCTAATTCTTGTTTAATTTCATTAATGTGTTCTATAGTATTATCTAATGTCTTTTCTGACTTTATTATAAATTGTTCGATAGATTGAGATTTTTTAATAGCTTGTTCTTCTATTAAAACCTCAAGATCTATAGTTTGATTTTTATATTTAGATAGAGCTTCCTCTATGGCTAAATCTGGTAATCGATTACTATCGCGATCACGCACGATTTTTAAAACTTCTGCAAATTCTTTTTCATTTCTTTTTATGGTTTCTTTATATATATTATTCATTTCATTTTTTAATTTAATTAGTTATTTTAGGTCTTAGTACAATATCAAATTTTTCATTTATATATTTAGGATTTACATATTCGGGATTATTAGCTGTTTGTAAACTTAAATATATATCACCTATTGGTTCTCCATATTCTTTAACTAAAAGAAATAACCGTGCTAAACAAACACGATTTATTCCTTTTTCATATTTCATTAATTGCTGAATAGATATACCCAGAGTTTTCGAATATTGCTTTCCAGTTAAACCTAATGAAATTCTATGTGCACGTAAAGATTTACCAATAGATTTATTAGTCTCTTTTATACTATTTTTAATTTGTTCTTTTGTCATTATATACTCATTTTTTAATAATGATTCGTCAGGTTATTCAACCACTCTGTATTTACTTTGTTATCTTGATCAGTATCAACAAACAAACAAAGAGCTACTAATATACCAATTAGCAAAGCGAATATACCGCCAATAATAAAATTATCTTTTTTACAAAAGTGTTTCTCTATTTTAGTAGAAGTTTTTCTGTCTAATGATTTTTTACCATTAAACTTTTTTTCTAAATTTTGTGTTTTTTTACAAGTCATATATATTATATAATTAATTATTTAAGATTATTTTTATACCATAGGTTGTTTCATAAAGCAAATCTTATTATTTGCTAATATTACCCCTGAGATAGCGCCATTATTTATTAGTATTTGTCTTATCTTCATTTTTATTGTTGTAGGAATAATATCTAGAACTGTTATTCCTAGGTTTTTTTGCTGATTAATATCAGCTCCAAAATGCAGTAGCATATTGACTAGTTCTTCGGTTAATACTGATATTTTTTTATCAATATTATATCTACATCTATAAACCCCCTCATCACAAACTCTCATTAAAGAGCTTATTCCGTTATCATCCTGAGCATTAACATCTGCCCCATTATCTAATAATACATGTGCTATTTCTTTATTTAAATAATAACAGGCTTTCATTAAAGGCGTCATGCCAATAATATCCGCAATATTAGGATTAGCTCCATATTTTAATAATAATTTTACTATATTCAGTTTATCATGTTTACATGCTATAAATAAAGGAGTTTCATGCTCTTCTTCGTCTATTATATTAGGACTAATTCCTTTTTTTAATAAGATTTCAATTTCCTCAGTTTTCCCAAGTTCACAGGCTTTAAGCAGTTTAATTCCTAATTCTCTCTCTATATATTTTTCATTCATATTATTTTTTAAATTCTAATGATAAGTTTAATGTTATACGTCGATTATCTACTTTTAATGTTATTTGATTTGATTTTTCTTCTATAGGATCGTGAGAAATAGATGCATTTAAATCTATAATTTTTGCATTATCATTTAATAATCCTATGACATTAAATGTTATATTTCTCTTTCCATTTTCTTCTAATCCAGATGTATAAAAATCTTTTAAAGCATAATCCATAAAAAGATCAATGATCTCTTGATCAGTTATTGAGCTGAAACTACTGCAACTAGATAGATTATAACGATATAAACAACCATCATGATAATCCATGTATATACCCTTATCTGGTATAGGCAACGGTATAGGGGATATAGCATTGATATCATTATTGGTTTGATTTCGACTTATAAGATATTTACCATCTTTAGTCTGACTGTCAATCTTAACTAACGCCCTATTTTCTAACAAGATTGTAGCAGTTTTGAAATGACCCCACTTTATAGCATAATCTAAAGCTGTTTCTTTTTTTGAATTTTGAAGATTAACGTCAGCATTATAATCCAGGAGAGCTTCAACCACTATTATATTCCCTGCATAAGAGGCAAACATTAATGATGTCATTTGAGAAGATTCTTCTTGATAATCTGGATTAGCTCCATACTCTAATAAAAAATCAATAGTATCAATATTATTATTTCTAACGGCCTTAAATAAAAGTTCTGATGAACTTAGTTCTTTATTCGTCATATTAATTCTCTATAAGATGATTTCTAGTGTTTATATAATCGATACAAGATTGAATTTTATCTTGATCTAATTCTTCTATATTTTCAACTTCAGCTTTATCACACCATTTTCCTATTAAATCTTCGGAAATGTCGTGCTTATCTATGAGCCACATTAATTCTGTTAGAAGATCTTTTGTTTCAACAGGATCTTCTATAGGAGGGAGTAGGTCAAATTTTTCGTTTAATTTTTCATTCATAGTTTTAGCTTTTGATTCAATTCTTCTTGTAGAGGCTTCTACATCCTTTAGTTCTTCTACCATGTGCATTCCATTTAATACTTCTGGCGCATGTGTGCGTATTAGCAAAGTTGCTGCTCTATAACGTAGCATTAGCTCTGGCAAAGTCCTGTATTTTGGGTTCTTAGTCCAGTTCTCGGCCTTAGCTTCCTTCATACCAATAGTGTAAGATATCTCCTCACCTGTATTTTTAAGGTTAGTATAGGCTGTTACCCTTAGAGAATCTCCTTCTCCTTCTATACGATAACGAATTCCTGCATCAAACATGCCACTTTGATTAGCTAACGATATAGCAAACGCACTCCCCATTCCTAGTTTTCCACTTACTACAAACGTATTTTGCATAATGAACATTGGATCTAAGTTCATCCTAAGTCCGCTTTGCACTGCTATAAATACATTATAAGGCTTTCCTCTATAATGAGTAGGAATTATATCTGACTTAGCTATAATTTCTGAAAACTTATAGGCTTTCTCCATCATTTCTATGCCACTTAGTGCTGTATTTTGTGTTATTAAATTGTTCATATTTATTCCTTTTCTTTATTTTGATAAAAAAATTATAGTTGCTAGTGAGAGAGTCAATGCCATGATTGCAATCTCATGATTATTTAGATTCATTAGTATAAAAATAATAGCAGTAACTGATATTATGATTTGTTGACGATTCATACTTTATTGACTATTAAAATTTTTGTTCTCATTTCATGATATAGTCTGGATAGTCACCTATATAGTAACTTACAAAAGAAAAGATTATTGATGTTAATATTACTGTTATTACTGTTTTTTTATCCATTTGATTTTACTCCTAATTTTATATTAATGACTTAGCTTGGTATGTTAATAAAAAGTCTAGCATTTCCAGACCTCCATATTCTTTGGCAAAAAATAATGCGTTCTTACCGCTGTTACTTTTTATGCCGATATCTGCACCATTTTCTAATAACATCTTGGCTCGTTCTACATCTCCTATAAAAGAAACTTGCATTAAAGGAGTATGCCCCTCTTCGCCTTGTATATTAACATCTGCGCCATATTTTATTAAAAGATTAAACACGACTCTATTTTTATATTTTCTATCTTCTATTTCCCGTTCAAGCTCGTCTTCTTCAAAACCGTCGAAATCAGGGTCATAATCCTCGTTTAATCTTCTTGATAAGAGTGCGTATAATGGCGTAAACCCAATGTTGCTTCGAATATTGCAATCAGCTCCATGTTTCAATAATAATTCTATTATCGCTATATTATTCTCTCTCATGGTTATAGCCTTATATAATGGAGTCAGACCGATACTATCTTTTGTATTAATATCTAGGCCTTCTGATAATAAAGACTCTACACGCATTATGTTCCCGTCACAAACAGCGTAATGCAGAAGGCCTAATTGATTATATTTTTCTATATTAATATGCACTCCATTATTTATACTTTCCACTACTTGGTATAATTGATTTCTCATATGTCTTACTCCATTATTTTATTAATAATATTCTAGAGGGTTGGGTCACTTGCGTATATTGAAGATATATAGATTCACATTCTTCTTTTAGCTTTTTGGTATTCAATCGGGTTTTAGAAACTGTATTCTTCCAAGTCGCCATGATATCCCCTTCTTCATTTAGCAAGACTTCGTTATCTGCCATAAATTCTTTTATAGAAAGTTTTAATTTATCTATAGAGTCTTCTGCAATTTTATTCTCTTCTTTTAATACTTTCAACTCATCTATTTTGTTCGTTATAAGTTCATTAGTAGTTTTACTTTTCCCATTACTTCTTGCATATAAAATAGCCATGTCTTCGTGCGTTTCAGGAGCAGGAGGGATTTTTTTTAACACATGATTAATCCAAAAATTATGGCCAACTCTAATTAGCTTATCCTCGAAATCTTTATCTTTACGATAGGTATATATACGAAAATCATTGCCACCTATGAGAACTGCAATATCCACCTTCTCTACATTAGTTATAGCTCTATACCACGCTACCTGACATAAATAAGCATCTGGTATCTGATCAGTTCCTTCTTCTCCCCACTTCTTAGCTACAAAGGCAGAAGCTGTTTTGCATTCTAATACATAATTCTTATTATCCACCCAGCGATCTATATTTGCTGCTAAAAAAGGATATTTAGGGTGTTTGATAGGAGAGTCGTGAATTTCAACCTCTAACCCTGTAATCCCTGAATATACTTCGGCTATTGTCGGCTCTAAACGAACACCCCATTCAGCAATAGTGTTAGTGTCGTTATTAATTTCATCAGAAGTTTTATCTAAAAATATATCCAGCGCAGTGCGGTTACCAAAGTTCTTTAAACCAAGTATCGCTGCTATATCACTGCCACCTATATAATTTTTACGCTCCCTTAACCATTTGTCTTTTTCTATCTTATTCATTTACGTAATATTTTCCCCTCGAAAATATTGTATCTCTTGTCTCTCTTTCTTTCCGATCAAGACAATAAACTACTTCTTCATTTTCTCCTAGAATAGCTAATGCTTTGGCGGTATCTCCCTCATCATTTATAATACTAATATCAGCCTTATATTCTAGTAGCTTATTTACTATATCGATATGTCCATAAAAAGCTGCATACATTAAGGCTGTATTGCCATAATAGCCTTTAGCATCAATATCGACGCTATGCTCTAACAATGTTTTTACTACATCATATTTATTTTCTATAGAAACCAGCATTAAAGAAGTATTACCTATATTATTACGAGTATTTACATCTATCTTTTTAAGCAATTCCCTTATTACAGGTTCTGTATATCCATGCAAACACGCTGAATGTAACATTGTATTTCCGTACATGTCTACTTCCATACGATCTATTCTTTTCATGAGGTTCTTTTTAGAGATCTCTGATATATTAGAGATCTTTGACATAATATCATCCCAACTAATCAACATCTTGCCCCTCTTCTTTATTAAGAACTTCAAGATCGTAATACTCTCTCCTCTTTTGCTGCCCAGGAAATGTATTTTGAAATAGGGCGGCTACAGCGTCTATTAGTTCTTTATTCATATATTTACTCTATTTATCATTTGTTTTTTACTAATTTTTGCATGAGGAGAGGTTAGTTTTATGTCATGCAGTTCAACAAAAGCCTGAAATAAAACAGTATCACCAGGCTGTACATTAGAAAATTCTTTCGAAGATCCATTTTGCATTACAATTAAACAAGGTTTTATCATAGCCCCTTTTCTACGTACATTTTTAAGATAGTAGGCCTTTGTATTGTCTGGGCTATCTACATTTTCTATATGAGCTAATATAGCTGTAAACTCAGCTCTTATATCTTTCATTATACAGACATCCATTTAATATTTTTTAATAAGCACATATTAGCAATTGCACTTATTTCTTTTACAGAAACAAATATTTTCTTATCATGCACTAATTCATCCATCCTTTTAGGATAATCTTTTCCTGATATTAGAACAGCTCCTGTAAAAATTTCTTTGGCTGTAAAGGCGTAATAAGGTTCTTGGTTAACAGACATATATCGTTGAAATTTTAATTCTATAGTTTTATATTCGTCCATATTAATTCCATGTTATTAGTTAACTACGCCTCTTGTAGCGTAAAAATCCGAAAGTTCTGTTCTCTTATCTTCGGAATGAAGATATTCACTTTCTTCTATTTCTTGCTGAGAATAAATATCATTATCTTCCTCGGGAATACTCGGATCTTCAAAAAAAGATCTTTTTATTGAATTTTCCATCAACTCTCTTTTTGAGTATTAATTTTCAATTCTGAATATAATTTTAAACATTTTTCTTCAACACTTGGATCTATATACCAGTTTCTACTATTTCCCTGAATAAATACATCGTTTTGTCTTAAAAGCTTTAAAGCTTTTTCTACACGTACTAATGGGATTTGAGTTTTTTTACTAATGTTTGCAGCAGAAATATCTTCGATACCTTCTTTTTTATTATTTAGGAAAAACCGCATAATAATAAGTTCTGCTTTTGGATACACATAGGGAGCCAATAGTTTTTTTAAGCGAATTACCTTTCTTTCGTTAAAAAAATTCTGTATATAATCTATAGAACGAAGAACTAATTCTATTAATTTATCTAAAAGCGCTAACCCACTTATTACACCAACTATTATTATAATAATATCGATTAGGAATTCTAATAATAAAATAGTATAAGGAGATTGAAATTCAAACATTATGACTTCTCTTTTTCCTATTGTAATATACATTAATTGATGAAAACACCTGTGCGGCACATTCTATAATTAGAATAAAAAGCGCACCTTCTATAGGGTCCATATTTTTAATTAATGTATATGTAATCACTGCTCTAGCAAGAGTTCTTAATATAAATGTACTCATTTTTTTTCTCCTGTGTTAAAATTTTGAATATAATTCATCTTGAATCTAGTTTTTTGATCGGGATTTTCGACAAAGAATTTCTTCTGTAATTCTTTAGTTGTTAATATTGTTATTAAGCTTAGTAGAACAAATTGGGAAATAATTATTAATACTGATGTCATTACTCTTACCTTTATTTTAAAATTATTGTTTTGTAGATTTAGTTTCTTTTCTAACTCTCTTCAAATGTAATTGTAGAATTATATTTAAAGTTTCCTCTTTGAATTTATAAATACCTATCTTTTCAAGATTAACAATAACACCATCATTTTTAAAAGTTTTGATTATGCCATATATAGTCGGTTTAGATATTTTAGTTATTTCATTTATACGCTTAGGTGAAAAATAAAATATAAAGTCTTCTGCTTCTTCTATCAAAAAATCAAAAACAATTAATTGAGACTTAGAATATTTTTCTAACGATCGAAAGGCTTCTTTATAAGCATATATATTTTGTTTCATCGCTCCTCTTTTTATATATTTTACGCCTTATTTGTTGACTTTTTCTTAGTACTTGTGGTTGAAGAAAAAATTGTTTATTTAATGCGTAAAGGTTCAAATACAAAGCTTTTATTGAAAAATAACTGCATTTTCCTCTATCAACTTATTTACAATAGTAAACGGCCTTATATCCACAGTCAAGCTTTTTTTGGGTTTTTATTGATAAAATATTACAACCCTTTAAAAAAACACATAGCCGCACTCATATTTACTAAGATTCATTAACACTTCTATTAGGAAGATGTTAATATATTTTAATCAAAGTATATTAACATCGTTTTTATTCATTTTTTACCTCTGAGGTGCAAAAAGTACTTTCTAAACTTCCTTGGATATGTATGCTTAATTTTCTAACTATTTATTATCTCAAAACAAACAATAAAATGAACCACTCTTCGACTGCTTCAGATTTGATTATCTTAAAAAAGAAAGAGCAGCTGTATAGCGTAATCTTATATAATAATGGGCGCCCAGATCGCTTAGCTATTGATCTTTATTATGATACTTTGCGTTCTTGGTACTATTCAAACAAATTACAAACTAAAGGTGTGTATTGTCGATTAAAGAAAATAGCTAAGTCTTATGGTACTACGACAGAGACTATAAGAAGAAAGTTAGTGAAGCTCGAGAAACTTGGACTTATCAGCCGTAGTTATGAGCATCAAGAAACTGTTGCAATTAAAAACTTCAATCGACTTGTTATTTACGTCTGGAAAAAGACTCCTTATTTTAATAATATTCATGGTGTTTCTAGAGAAGAAATTACTCAAATTAGTCCCCATACAAGTGCTATCTATTTACAAGAAAAACGCAAGGTTATTTTACCCCAAAAAAGCATGTTAAATTTACCCCTCGAACCCTTTATAACAAAAGGCATTCAGCTATCTACCCCCTCCCCACACGGAATAGGGGTACCCCCTCCCCACACGGAGGAGGGGACAAAAGAACTAAATATAGTAAGAAAGAAAGAAAGAAAGAAAGAAGAAAGAAAGAAAAAAGCTAATATATTTTTTCAGCAATCCAGAGAGGAGAAAGAGAGGGTTTATTCTAAGCCCATTTCCCCTACTAACATTTATCAAGAACCAAGGACTCTGGCAGAACATTACCCAATGTCAGAAAAGACTTGTACGGAGCTTAGAATTAGATCTAGTAGATGTTTCACTACCAATGCCATGAATGAGATCTTACTGAACATGTCAACCAAACCTAAATGCAAAGATTATGTTTTTAAATCTGATAAAAGTTTTCTAACGTATATGACGACGACTTACAAAAGAGAATTGAGAGATGCTGTACAGACTCAAGGAGCTAATTATTATATTAAAAACAATCATTCGGGTGAAGAGAGCGTGATACAAAAACAAAAGGAAAAACAAGTTGACACTTTATTCAAAGAGCTAGAAGATCGATCTATCTACGATAATTCAGACCAGCACAGACTAAAAGTCAAATTAATCAATACTATGGAAAAACAGCAAGCATACAACTTGGTGAGCAATATTAACTTTATGCGTTTAAATGAATCTACTCTGGAATTTCATGTGTATGAAACAGTAGAGATATCTAGTTTTCACAAAGACACTATTTTATCCGAAGCCAGATACATGGTGGACTATTGGGGAATTAAAAGTATAGATTTCGTGGTAACAAAAGAACCGTACAAAGAAACTTGCAAACAAGAGGAATACGATCCTTACGGAGGGGAAAAGAAAGCATATCAATTAGCTAGTCGACCAATGAAAAGTCTTACAACGGCATTCAAGGATTTAGATTTAACCAAATTTTTTAGGAGTCAAGAAACCACATGACTAATACTTCAAGAATCATTCCTAATAACTTCAAAGCAGAGCAAATGCTATTAGGGGCATTATTAATTAACTCTGACGTATACGAGCAAATAGAAGACTTTTTGCATAAAGAACATTTCTTCGAACCTCTGCATAAAAGAATCTTTGGAGCGATAAAAGAGCTGAAAATCAAGGAGTTACGGGCTGATCCAATAACAATTAGATCTATGTTGGAAAAAGATCCTTTGTATCAAGACGCCAAGGGAGATGAGTATTTAATCAATCTAACGACGTTAGCTATGATGGTATTTAATATCAGAGACTATGGCAAAGTTGTTTATGATCTGTCTTTAAAACGTAATTTAATTGCCATCGGAGAGCAAATAGTAAACGAAGCTTATGAATCAACTTTATCAGTCGGAGGTGATGAACAATTAGAGAAAGCGGAGAATCGAATATTCCAGCTTGCTGATAAAGGGCTTAATGAAAAAGAATTTCTTTCTTTGCACGAAGCTGGGAAAATTGCAGTTGAGCAAATAGAAAAAACTATCAAACAGGGAAATACCCCAACTGGAGTTACAAGCGGTATCGATGCACTTGATTATAATTTGTGGGGATTCCAAAATTCTGATTTAATAATTATAGCTGGTCGTCCTTCAATGGGTAAAACAGCTTTTGCTGTTAACTTCGCCTATAACGCCTGTAAATCGTTCCTAAGGGGCGAAAATAAAAACAAGGTACGTTCGGTTCTGTTCTTCTCGTTAGAGATGTCCTCGGATCAGCTAGCTATGCGTATGCTGCATAAAATAGCTAGACTTAACGTCAAAGCCTTAAAAAGCGGAAAATTCGGAGAAGAGGATTACTCCCTCTTGAGAAAAACATTACAAGGATTTGAAGAATTGCCTTTTCATATTGATGATACTCCCGCACTTTCTATTACTGCATTTAAAAGAAAAGCACGTAAAATGTATAGAAAACATAATGCAGGTATTATTTTTGTTGATTATCTTCAGTTGATGAAAGGAACTTCTAAAGAAAATAGAATGTCTGAAATTACAGAAATAACACAAGGATTAAAAGCCTTGGCAAAAGAGCTTAATATTCCTATTATAGCTCTAGCGCAATTATCAAGAGCTGTTGAACAACGTGAAGATAAAAGACCCCTACTTTCAGACTTGCGCGAATCAGGTTCTATAGAACAAGATGCAGATGTAGTAATGTTTATCTACAGAGAAGAATATTATTTAAAAAGAAAAATGGGTGATATTAATCATCCAGAATATAATTCTCATCTTAAAAAATTAAATAGCGTCTTTGGCACCGCCGAAATTATAATTGCTAAACATAGAAACGGATCTATTGGCACTGTTAAAGTTAACTATGAAGACCAATACCATAACATCGATAATTTTTAAATTAGGAGGCTAAAATGCAAAGTAGTGCAGAAATACAAATAATAGGATATGTCCATAAAGACCCAAAATTTCCTATGGAAGAAAAATATCCTAATTGGGTAACTTTTACAGTAGTTGTGAATAGAAAATATAAAGATAAAACAGGAGCTGAACAAGAAGATACAACATGGTTTGACTGTAAATCTAGTTCAGAAAAACTCTCTGCTAATATTAAGCAAATTGTGAAAGATAGACAGGGGATTCTTATCAAAGGAACTCCTAAGCCTAGAGCTTATTTAGCTAATGATGGAGAAGCTAAAGGTGCTATAGAAATAGTGATTCATAGTTTTAACATACTAACTTATCCGAATCCAAAAGAGCCAGAAGCGAAGAAAGAATTTATTAATACGAATGTAATTCAAGATGATGAAATTCCTTTTTAAACAAAAAGTAAAAATAACTTGCAATGTGACGCGTCATGCTGCATAATGCACCTACATTAATTATGCAGTAGTGTCTTAATATGAAAAAAGCAGAAATAATTGTTGATTTGATCGACAAAAACCTACCTATACCCGAAGCTTTGGATGTAAAAATCAAAGAAGGTCTTCAAAATATCAAAGATGGAGAAGTTCATTCATTTGAATATAGACCTAATCATTTTTTAACTCAGACCTATGTAAAAAGTTTTAAGGAGTTAAAAAATGATGCCAATAGTTTAGCTGTTAAAATATTGATGAACATACATAGTATCTCAACGAAAAATCTTAAGAAACATCCAGAACAAGATTATTTTATTATCACTTTTGATACTATTAGCAGTAATCTGTTTGTTGCTTATAAAGTTACACACGAACTTCCTGAATCTTTATATGAAATAATAGCTATTCATTCTGAGCCTAAAGAGAATGCCCCTACTTTTCATTAACTATAATTAGAAAATTATCATGACTTTTTAAGAAAGTAGAAGAAATAGTTAATTACTGAAAATTATAAAAATGAGAAATATAATGATGAATAATGAAAAAGATATACCCCTTTGGAAAGATGAGGGGCCTGAAAATTTATTACCTAGCTTTGGAAAAAAAGTTAATACAGCTATCGAAGAATTAAAATATTTTGATTTTACAGAATTCGAAACTGATAAAATCTATCAAAGTCCAACCTTTTTTAAAGACTTTGAAGAATTATCCAAAGAAGATCAAGCCTTTTTATGTGCTCTACTAGCAGCAAAAGATTCTTTGACGAAGCTAAGAATCTTTACTAAAGATAATCCAGAAATGATGGTGAGAGATGTTACTGCCAACGATAGACGGTTTAATATAGCTTATGTCTGTCCAAAGGAAGATGCATATTTCTTATTAGCGTTTTATGAAGAAGATAGATAAAGAGGTAATGATATGACCAACGAAACAAAAACTGAGAAAAAGACCTTCTCGTCGAAGGAATTCCCGAATAAAATAATTGAGGGGATGGGCGAGATAATAGATCAATATCTTGATATTCTATTTAAAGATATATTGGGTGAGAATCGGCTTTTTACTGCAACTCCAACAGCTAATAAGATTATTCAACAGTGGCATAAATCTCAAAGAGAACATATTTTAGGGTCCTTAGCAGAGTTTAAAACAAAAAAGAAAGTATTCTCAGGGTTGACTAAAGAAGGACTTAATAATTATTCAATTCATGTGATTAATTATAATGGAATATATATATCTATCGCTTACACTTGTATGTGCGCTGATGAAAATCATTATTGCCTAATTGCTATTGATGAGAATGCTGAGGTGTGGAATTGAACTGACGTTTCTAGGATCACAACCTAGTGTTCTAACCACTGAACTACGTTCGCCATAATAATGAGAATAAACTAGACTTGGTTTATATATAAAACAAGTAGAAATAGTAGCATGATAAAAAAAACTAAAACTATAAGAATCCCAGTAGATCTTGCTAATGAAGCTAGCATTGTAGCTAAGATATTAAATCGTTCGGTTAATGGTCAAGTAGCTCATTGGCTTAAATTAGGGATGCAAGCAGAGGCTAACCCACAATTAAGTTTAGTAGATATCTGTACTAAAGAAATAAAAGAAGCGATGGAGAATAAGAATGATTAAAGAAAAAAGATTTACAGTTGGAATTCCAGAAAGTCTAGGTTATAGAGCAAGGATTGTTAGTAAAGTTTCGAATCGTACATTAACTAAACAAATAGAACATTGGGCAAAGATGGGAGAGTTGGCAGAAGAAAATCCTTCTTTACCAGGGAGTTTTCTGAACAATCTACTAATTTCTATAGAGGAATTTTCGAATTATGGTTCTCAAGAATTAAATCCATTTTGTTCTTTTTGTAAGATAACATCTACCTTTAAAAGGTTATACATGGAGTTAGCTGAAGCAGAGAGAGCCAAGTTGTTAAATCAAATCTATCAACCTTGGGACAAAGGTTCACTAATAAAAATGCAAGGTGTAATATACTATCAAGGAATATTTATAGATAATCAAGATTATTATTTAGCTTATACAGCTTGTAAAGATTATAAATTATGCCTGCTAAGCCTTTATAAACGCCAAGGAGGTTTTAATAATACCGATAAATCAGATTATTACTCACCAAAGGTGATTACTTTGTTGTTAAATGATAAGGAGAAGAAGTTATGACTGAAAATACTAAATCAATGATACTATTAGCAACTCTACTGTTCGTAGGTGATTACTGCTTTTTTGAGTTAATTAATTGCACTAACATGATAGAATGTAGCTTCTTATTCTCATTATCACTTACAGCAGTTCATATCTTGAGCAAGCATGTAGGCAATATGGATATGTTCAAAGCTGCTCTAGTGCATTCAATTATAGGTATGTATTATTGCAGTAGCTCTTCTGTAAGTATTCAGGGACATGATTTCCTAGCAATAGGAGTCGTCTCAATAATAGCTTTTTTAATTGCAACAGCTTGTGGCTTAAAGTGTTTAAATAGCTTTAAAGTTAGGAGTGATTACGTTGAGTGCATTGCATTTGTTACTCTGTGTGCAATCGTAGATGGAATTATTATGTCGGCTTATTATTTAACTAAGATGCCCTTCTTATCAGTATTGATGTTATTTTTTCAGGAGATAGGATTTAAAGTGCTATTTGCTTATGGTATAAGTAAAGCTATAAAAGTTTCATCTTTGGCTCTTAGAGCTACTTTAGCGAGAGGCAAGTAAAGAAAGTAATAATAATATTTTTACTTTCTTTACTTGCAGGATTTTTTATACCTATGTGGTGGTATACTATCTACAAACAAAGAAGAGAAATCTAAAAGAATGGAGATTAAATATGTCAGAAGATCTAATATTAATATTATTAATATTTGCAGTGCCTGTTTTTATTATATTAAGTATTCTATATCCAGAAATGAGCTTAATAACAACAATTTTAGTTTCTTTATTTGCAGGAGTTATTATTCCTATATGGGGTGTAGTACTTGCATATATTAAGCAATTATGAGTATATGTAATAATAAAATTTTTAAATAAGAGATAAATTATGTTAGAAAAAGTAAAAGCTATACACGAAAGAATGATGTATCTAATGCATGGTGAGACTAAGTTGATTAAATCAATAGGTCGACATGCTATCGATTTAGATTTTGGCAAAGATTCGGATATTTTTGGTATGGTAAACTTAGTGATTGAAGAGTATCCTGATATACATACTAATCCTTATCTTGAAAAGAAAAAAGAAATGATCGCTTTAGTGATTGATTTGCATTCTATAGTGCAACAAACAAACTCCCATATAGAGCAAAGAAATGTTCTTGATAACTATATTAGAAGATCCTTTTTTGGTAATGAAGGGGCTGTAGATAATATATTAAATTATAACTTAATCAATGATCTTGGTATAGATGACACCGAACTATCAGGATCAGGTTTTCTTGAAGGTGACTTTGCAGAGTAGTTAAATCTTCAAAGCAAATATCAATAGCTTACTAACTAAAAAGCCATATGTCGAAGAATAAACAAAAGAAAGAAGTGAAGAAAGAGCTTAAAGGAAGGTCTTTAAAAGTTAAGGAAAAGTTCATATCTACTAAGCTTGCTAGTAAGAAGGATGGGCCTGTTGGAGCAACAAGAAAAACAGAATTTATACTTGCTCGTGCTGAAGGCAAAAGCTTCCAAACTATAGAAAATCAATATGGTTTATGTAGAGCAACGGCTAAGAGATGGGATGTAGAATTTGCTAGGGAAGTAAATACACTCAGAGAAGAGCGACTAAAAGAGATCTATTCTACTCATGGTCTGCTTAAAGATGCTAGGCTTAAAAGAGTATGTAAGGTTCTAGAGAAAATAGAGAGTGTAATAGACATCACTGACCTAGAATCAGCGTCACCTGAGAAGCTATTAGATTATCAATTAAAATACCTTGAATTTGTTAAATCAGAATATGTCGATCTTGAGCTTATAAAAGAATTACGTGAAAGTAATAGCCTTATTAATACAGCAGATGCTTTAATAGAGAGTTGCGCAAGGGGAGGTATCTCTCCTGCCCAAACTCGAGAAATTATAAATCTTGCTTTGATAAAAGAGAAGGCCTTATCGGGCAGAGACTGTAAAGTAGTAGGTGAAAGTTTAAGTCAAGCAGAAGCTATGGAAGCTGGTGATAGGCTGCTAGCTGCTGCTGCTTTAATTAAATAGCTAAACTAAAGGTTGGCAATTAATGGTAGTTACTTTATACTTTAGGTGGTAGCGATTTTCTAAGTGTCGCTGCCTTTAAGGTTGGAAGGAGCAAGTTTTGCATAATGACTTGCTCCTTTTTCAACAGAGTTGGATACTAATAAATGAAAAAATAAATGGATAAAATGACAAAAAATATAGTTGATAATTTCGCTAACTGGTCACTATCAAATCCTCCAGATCCAGATCTAGATGATGTATCGAGATCCTATATCGAAAATACGATGAAGGATAGATGCTGTCGTTGCTTGGCAAGGAAAGGTAGTTGTAAGCATTGCATGTCAGTAGACATATTAGGAGCTAAAATAGTAGGACATACTAGACCTTGTGATGAAGATTTCGAATTCTTACCTAGACCTAGTGATGAAGAGTGCAAAATTTTAATAAGAGATTTGAAAAAGAGATTATGCATATAGAGCTTAACGAAACTGGATTCGAATATCCGCAATTGTATGATGCCGTTTGGGATCAAAATATAGAATTAGCCAGAGAGTTATTAGAAAAAGGAGCTGATGTTAATTTAAAAGAGCTGCCATTAACAGAAGGTTCGGAGAATTTATCTCCTGCGGGAGTAGCTTGTTATTTAGGAGATCTTAAAATGCTAAAACTCTTGTTGAAATATGGGGCTGATCTTTCTTTTAAATACAAGGTATTCGTAATAGCAGTTCCCCACCTTTTTGTCGCTTTACATATAGAAGATTTTTATAGACGTTATGTTATGATACGCTTTTTATTAGATAATAAATGTAATATAGAGAGTAAAACCGAAGAGGGAGATACTCCATTATCGATCTTGTGTAATAAACTTACTGATGGAGATGATGGTAGACTTGAAGAGCTTGATTTATTGTTACAATATGGAGCTAATATTAACACTTTAAATGAAGACGGAGAGACCCCTTTAGATATAGTTAATAACTTTTTAGAAGGGGCTTATTTCAAGTCGTTGAAGGCTAATAGTTCTTGTCGTGATTATTATAAATGTATAAACAGGAATGCAGAAAATTTAGTAAAATTCTTATTAGAAAATGGAGCTTTGCTTGGCACTAATAAATGGCCTGGTTGGGTAAAAAAATGTTACGTGGCTTACAAAAGATTTAAATTAAATTACTAGAGAAGCTTCAAGAAAAGGAATAAAAATGCAAAGAGACGAGAATGAAATGATTAATCATGAATTTAATAGAGCTTTACTCGACAGGCAGTATGCTAGAAGGCTAAGGATGAAAAACTCAATAGTTACTGAGGATGCAGAAAGAGAGGTCAAAAGACTCTCTGCTAATATAACTAGAGATGATATTAGCAACGCTCTCGATAACGCCTCAATGTCAGGAGATCTAGTACTGATTAACGCTCTAAGGGAATATGCTCTAGATATGAATAAGAAAAATACATTTAAAAACAAGAGGAGTAAAATGACAATAAAAGAAAATGAAGCTAAGGCAAGACGGGAATATCTTAAGAATACAGATATTAAGGAGCAAATGGAGCAAATGGAGCAAGAGTGGACTAAGGAGGATATTAGTTATCTTATAGAGATTGGTAAAATTAAACCAGAGTGCGAACAAATAGCTCACAATCATGTTCGTTATAAGATAGAGGATCGTGTGGAGCAAAGTGCTAAGTTTGTAAAAGCTGTGGGAGATTATATACAAGCAGTATCTCTTTACCACGAACAAAAGGCGGAATTCGAGAAGGCGAAGAAAACATTTTTTGATAATCGGGATTATAAAGAAATGCTTATTGAAATTGAAAAGTCTACATTAGGTAAATTAATGCGGGATTTGGTGTGAGTGTAAAAAAGCCTTTTGAGTAGAGATCTTAACAATACCAGGCAGTACGCAGTAGTGATGGCTTCAATGAACGATAACTTTAGAAAAAGAGCGAGTAATATATATCATGGTATTTTGAAGGAAGAATATTGGGATAGAGAGAGTGCTAAAAGAGTAGAAAAACTAAAATTGCTGGCTAAAAGAGACGTTATTATAACAGAATCTAACAAAGGACAACCTGGTATAATCAAATCTTTGTTAGATTCTGGGGCTGATCCTAATCATATTCCAGGTCTTGATCCAGGGTATGATAATTATTGGACTTGGGAAAATCCTTTAAATGCAGCTTTAGATGCGAAATCAGAAGATAATAATAGACTAGCTACTATAAAATTGTTATTAGATAGTGGAGCTTGTGTTAATTATATGCGTCTTAATGATAGTTACACTCCTTTGCAAGTGGCTTTAAATAAGAGGTTTGTAAGAATCGCTCAACTCTTATTGGAATATAATGCTGATCCTGACAAAAGTAATAATGGATTTACTAGTTTAAATCGGATAGTTAGAGGATTGTGTTATGCTTGGTGTAATGAGTATGTAGCAATGGAACAGTCTAAATTCGAACAGTTTAAAATTGAAGCAGTGAAACTGTTAGTTAGCTACGGAGCAGATATTACTATAAAAAACCCAGCAGGATATTCAGCTTTGGACTATGCAGAAGAAAAGGAAACTTTTCCCGCTATGGCAGAGTTGATTTTAAGTTTATAAAAACAAACGGGGCATAGCGCAGCCTGGTAGCGCATCTGCTTTGGGAGCAGAGGGTCGGGAGTTCGAATCTCTCTGCCCCGACCATTAATTAAAGAAGGCAAAGATAGAGAATAAATAATGAATATTGAAGGTAAAAAAGCTATGAATAAGCGTCAAGCTATGAGTAAGCATCTAGAAATAGGATTAGAGAGGGTATTCGGAAAACATAACCAGGTAGAAAAATGGGATGGGAATGAAGATCTAAAGCAAGAGAAATATGTATATACATATCCATATGAATATACAAAGGAAGGGCGCTCGGAAAGTATAAACTCGGGACTAGAAAAAGGATGCTTTCCTCGTCTTAGTGATATCTGGTTATGGAGTATGACCAGAGGTGCGCCAGAACCAGAACAACAAGACCTTTTAGATAAAATGCGAAGAGGGAAAAATGAGGACGAGCAGGTAGATATATATAATTATAATTTGGATCTTTTTATCGCTGAGAAGCACATAGAGGGATCAGATAAAATCTCATGTCAAATCTATAAAACATTGCAAGACAATAGAGCTAAGGGAATTAAACGAGATTATATAGATATTTATTATGATTTTTTGAAAGATTGGGAAGAGAGAGAAGAGTTTTCAAAGAAAAACAGCTAATTTAAAATAAAAAAGGTAATAAAATGACTATAAATGCAAAAAATATAAGAGATCTGTACATGTTGACTAAAGATCTTTCTGCTTTATCAGTAAGAAGTAAGAGCATCAAAGTAGACCTAATAGATCTACAAAAGCAGACGGATAGTGTAGAAGATTTTATGAAGGAATCTAATAAATATTGTGTATTAGATATTGATAGGAATGTTCAAGAGGAAGTTTTAATTGAATTATTCGATTCGTTAAAGGCTAATAAAGTTCTCCGTATTTTAACATTATTTCACCCAGAAAGCTTTACCTCTAAAGGAGCTAAAGCTTTAGCAGGCCTTCTTAAGGTTAATACATCACTTACTTCCTTATGCATTTGGGAAAGTAATATAGAAGATGAGGGATTAGAGTATATAGCCGAGGCTTTGAAGATGAATACCTCTCTTGTAAAATTAGATTTAGGATGGAATAATATAACAAGTAGAGGAGCTATTGCCATAGCAAAAGCTCTGAAAGTTAATGAGTCTCTTGTAGATCTAACTATGCAATGTGAGGATATAGGTAATGAAGGATTTATTACTTTAGCTGAGGCTTTGAAAGTTAATAAATCACTAAGGCTTTTAAGTATAGAAGGTAACTATTTATTGAAAAAAATAGGTGCATTAGCTTTAGTTGATGCTATGAAGATAAATAGTAGCTTTGAGTTAGTCGTTGAATTTGAAAGGTGTTTAGATGAAGAGGTCAGAGAAGTCTTTGAAAATTATCTTTGTGACGTAGTAAAACGAAATATAATAGATGTAACTCAGTGCTTAAACGAGAAACAAAGAGATATTTTTAATATTAAAATAAAATTTGAAGCCAAATAAAGGGAATAGAAATTAGTAAATCTCTTATTTATTTGAGTGTAGATGATTGTAATTTAAGATGCGAGGCTAAAGATAAATTAGTAATAGAGATGAAAAAACAAAGACTTAACCGTTGACTACTCAGAAGAAATCATGTATTTTCTTCACGTAGAGTTTATTCATATTTCTCTATGTTTGTTTCTTTAAAAGGAAGAGTGTGGCATAATGCGCTCTTCCTTTTTTGTTTTGACTTAGATGCTAAAATCACCCTCGGTATCTGAGAGTCCAGATGCTCCTCTCTTGACTAGTTCGATCTAGTACTGTATGGTGGAAGATGTAATATTTTTCATTATATTATAAATAAATTATAAAAACAGAGAGGCAGAGGGTATGTCCTCTGCCTCTCTGTTTTTATATACAGTCTTACTTAAACTTCACCTTCGGTATCGACCATTCCAGATAATTCTATTTCTATAGAAGCCTCATTTTCTGAAGCTAACGTAGGAGATTCTAGGCAGCTTCTTAAATAACCGTCCGTTTCATATTGTTTGCATAGCTTGAAACTATAAAGTATCAAGGCAAAACAGGATACTATCGAACTAAAGAGCATCACTAATAGATATACATGCGATACTACTACTTGTTCTAGATCTTGAAGATCTTCGTTTTGTTCAATATTCTTATATAAATTATTCATCATATTTTTCACTTTCTTTAATTTAAATTACTAGTTTTGTAATATTGTGGTTAGACGGATAGTAACTTAAAGAAAAACAAAAGTCAACCTCAAGTTTATTAATAGACGATAGGAACTTCTACATCTGCTGGAGGAATAGGCCTGTCATCATTGGGATTAAGAAGGAATCTACCATTTCTAAGCGTTAATAAGCACTGCGTCATTGTATCTACTAGATCTCTAGAAGAGCTATTTGGGAAAGAGGCTACCTCTTCCAAGAACTCCTCAGCAAAAGGTAACAATCTCTCGAACTTAGGTCCTCTAGCAGGTAACCAGACTCGTTTTCCTTCTATTAAAGGAGTCACTAATCTAACTCGTTGTATTTTATCTCCTTTAGGAATAAATGGTAGCGCTCGTATTCCTCCAGCAGCTAAATCTCTAATGAGAGGATCGCCCGTAGCTTTAGCTTCTATTATACATCTATCAATAGACCTTCCCTTAAAGTGAGGATTGCGTACTTTTCCATTATCTCTATAGTCATGATACAATCTTTTAGCCATCTCTCTAAGTTGAGGATATTCATATCTACCACGCCACATCGAGAGTAGAATAACATTTTCTATTTCATTTTCATCATGAAAAACTCCCCAGGTCGTACATGCTGAATAAGATGACAAATCATTCCCAGTAAGAGCTGTATCCCAACTTTGCAATGTAAATTCAATTTCAGGAGGAGTTGTATCTTTCCACCATTGAAACCAATCCTTTTGAATAATCCCTCCTTTTTCAGGAGCTGGTCTTTGTTGAAACTGTCCAGCATAACCGTAAGCACCTAAGTTGTTTTTATATTTTTCTATTTCTTTTATTGAGAATCTTTTTTCTGATAAAAGTTGTCCGTCTTTTGCTCTAGGATCTTCCCAGATTTTTCCATTGGTTGTAGGAAGTATAATAGTCTTAGATTTTCTATTTTCTTCGAACTCCATAGGGAGAATTAATTTAACCCATTCATCATGAATATCATTATCCATGATATGACCAGATATATCTTGTTCATGAATTCTTTGTTGAACTACTATGCGCACATCGTTCTTAGGGTTATTCAAACGTGTCGACCAAACCTGGTCCCACCAAAAATTAGTCCCTACTCGTTTAGCTGTAGAAACGCTATCTTGCGCACCGTTAGGATCATCTGCCACTAGTATAGACGCCCCCTTACCTGTTGCACTTGCTCCAACTGAGGTTGAAATCCTACAGCCTTTCTTATCATTTTCAAATAAGCCTTTTGCTTTTTGGTCTTGAGCTAACTTATAGACATTTCCCCACCGTGATTGGTACCACTCACTTTCAATTAAACGCTTACATTTGAGGGAATGCTCTACTGCAAGGTGAGAGGCGTAAGAAGCATACATAAATTTCTCCTCTGGGTTCTGTAGCCACACCCACGCAGGAAAGGCTACGGAGATAAGAGACGTCTTTGATGTTCTAGGAGGCACGTTGATAAGCAAATTACGTATCTCCCTTCTGTAAGAGGCTTCAAGATGCTCCGAGATGGCTTTGATATGCCAGCTATCAATAAAAGGAATACTTCCCTCCATAATTGGCCAAGCTTGTTTGAAAAACTCGTGCAAAGAAGCTGTAGCTCTTAGCTTATTCCCATAAAATAAAAGTTGTTTTATTAGGGTTTCGTCCTTGTTTTTATTCTGCATTTTTTAATTAAATGTATAGTTATCAAAGTGACCTGAAATCTTTTCTACATGGTATTCCAGCATATATTCTAGCTCTTGTTTAGTTAACTTTTGGTGTTGGTTGTTAAGTGTTATAATAGGAATGTTACGTTGGTGAAATTCATAAATCAGAAGATCTTTTCTTGAAACAGCTCCTCCTTCTATTATAACAGGAAAAACGATAGGTAGTTGTTTTACAATGTTAGTTTTAAAAGGTTGAAAGATATTATTATTTTTTTCTATGTTTATTTTAATATCGGGAAAACAGCATACAATTATATAGTTTTTTTTAGATTCCAGAACATAGTATCCTGATAGAGCTGATATTTTCTTTGAAAAGATCTCACTATAATCTTTTTTAATAGTAATTTTCTTTTTAATAGTAATTTTCTTTTTCATATGAATGATGTATAAATGTTTTATTAGTTAAAAAGACTTGAAAATCAAGCACTTAAGAGTAATATAGATATACGATCTTCTTGATTTAATACAGAAAAAAGAGTATATTCATAGAATGAAACGTAATACCGAAATAGAACAAGGCGAACAAAACATAGAGGAGTTACTCCCCTTTTTGGACGACCCCGAGTTAGATCAAAATCTTGATGAAATACCAGATGATAGATTCTTCGATAATCTTGCAGAGGATTACCCCGAAGATGCTCAGAAAAAGTTATCTTCATTCTTAATAGAAATGATAGATGAGGATATAGAAGCTAGAAAGGATTGGCTTGAAGCTGCGAACAAAGTAAAAGGCTACATGGGATTTAATATTGAAGATCCTGAAAGCGTGCCTTTTAAACAAGCTTGTCGTACTCATGATTCAACTTTAGCTACTGCGGTAGTTAGATTTTATTCTGTAGCCATGCCTGAATTATTTCCAGCTACAGGTCCAGTAGGATATAAGATAAATGGTCAAAGTGATGAAGCTCTTGAAAAAAGAGGTAAAGTTAATGCAAATTGGCTTAACTATGCTTTGACTATATTAGATCCAGGTTATTATCCAGATTGCCAGAAACATTTATTGTATACGGGTTTTTACGGAACTTGCGTTAAGAAGATATTCATTGATGAAATAAGTAATTTTCCTATAAGTAGATTCATTCCCCCTGAAGATTTTATAATAGATGCTGACTGTAGCTCTGTATTAGAATCTGGGCGTTTAACTCATGTACTAAGATTATCTAAAAGAGAAATAGCTTTAAAGTTACAAAATGGTGTTTATCAAGATGTAGACTTACCTTATTTAAAAGGCATGGACTTTGAAGGAGATGATGACGGAGATGAAGCCGAGCAAGATTCATCAAAAAGGGATGGTCTTGATTTAAGCGTATATAGCAAGCGCACACTTTTTCCAATATACGAGATTCACACCTATCTAAACCTAGAAGATTTTATTAAGCAATCCTCTAACGAAGAAAATGAAATACCTCTGCCTTTTATTGTTATAATAGATAAAACCACAAAAGAAATTTTGTCTATTCGACGTAATTGGAAAGAAAGTGATCTTAACCAAGAGCGTATTAATTACTTTGTACCTTATAATTATTTACCTGGTTTTGGTCCATACGGCATGGGCTTAGCGCATTTATTAGGTGATAATGCGATAACTTTGACAAACATATTACGTCAAACAGTTGATGCTGGAACGTTCCAAAATTTACCTGGAGGTCTCAGGGCAAAGGGAATGAAGCAGCAAAATAACTCTATGATAATAGGCCCTGGTGAATGGCAAGAGGTGGATGTAGGTGATCGCCCTATAAAGGAATCTCTTCTTCCCCTACCTTATCTTGGGCCTTCTCAGGCTTTAATTGAACTGATGGGAAGGATATCAGAGAACTCTCAGAATCTAGCTTCAACGTCTGAACTAGGCATGTTGGATTCAAAAGAAGATATCCCGACAGGTACTATGTTAGCGGCTCTAGAGTCTCATAATCGCATTCAATCTGCAGTAATGCGATCAATTCACGGCTCATTAAGCTATGAAATTAGGTTATTGAATGATTTATTTAAAGATACTTTAGAGTACGAGGAATTTGTTTTTGATGGTGAGAGAGAGGCTATATCTGGAGAAGATTTTATTGATGAAGTGAAAGTCATTCCTACTTCTGATCCATCGAATAACTCTACTATGCATAAAGTAATCAAGGCTCAAGAGTTAATGAGAGTAGCCGAACAAGCTCCTGATATGCATGACATGCACGAGGTATATAAAATAAATTATGAAGCTCAAGGTCTATCTCAAGCGGAAATAGATAAGGTATTGCCTTCTAAAGAAGAAGAGCCAGAAATTGTGCCTTTAGATCCTGTAACAGAAAATATAAATATTTTATCTGGTGTTGGAGTAAAAGCTGCTATTTGGCAAGATCATGCTGCTCATAAAATAGTGCATGGTAAATTTGCTCAAGAGCAGCCAGAGCTTCAAGCTGAAATTATGGCTCATATTACTGAGCATGAGGCTTATGAATATTTGATTAAAATGCAACAGGTTCTTGGTCAAGAAATGCCTCCGTTAGAAGAAATAGAAAATCCAGAAGTGCAGAATCAAATAGCTTTAGCAGCTGCACGTGGATTAGAGGAGCAAGGGCAACAAGCTGATCAGCAAGATAATCAGCCTATTGATCCTAATGAATTATTAGCTTTAGACATACAGCAAAAAGCAGCTGAGTCAGAAGCTAGAGAACGCATTGCTCAGTTAAAAGCTGAAACAGATATATTTAAGGCGCAATTAGATTTCGAAAAAGAAAAAGCTAAAATAGAATCCAGTGAAGATATAGCTAAATTAAAAGCTGAAACGGATGTAGAAAAAGCTGAAATTAATTATGCTAAAGAAGAAGAAAAAATAGAATCTGACAAAGAAATAGCGGCAATGAACAATCAAACTGAAATTATCAACACTCAAATTAAGGAGACTAACAATGGACTATAGTAAAATGAAAGCGGGTTACCAAGGCAAAAGTGATTCAATGAGGACGATGTCTGAAAAGATGTTATCTGAATATAATGATAAAGCTCCCAGCTCTAGTAAAAAACAAACTACACGTTACAAAGAAGGCGGAAAAGTAGAAAAGTATGCTATGGGAGGCTCTGCCAAAGTAAGAAAAGGAGTTTCTACTGCGAAAGGTGCTCCTATCAAGCAATCTAAGTGTAACAAAGGAAAGAATAAGTAAGAATGGAAGATCGTTTGATCAACCGTCTGAAAGAGGCCGAGACTCGAATAGTTTACGATGTCACTCATGGTAATGGTATTAAGGACTATTCGGATTATCGGTACGCTTTAGGGCGTATTAAAGGGTTAACTGATGCCTTAGAAATCAGCGAAGAAATATTTAAAAGGAATATTAAGAATGATGCATGAAGCTAGTGATAAAGGAATTGATTTTAAAACGTTTAATCAAGAAGCAGAAATAGAGAAATTCAAGGATATAGAAGTACTAGGTTATAATATAATGATTAGGCTTTATACTACACCTGATAAAATTGGTAATATTATCTTAACTGAGCAGGCTCGCGATAAAGATAAGTATACAAACTTCGTTGGTTTAGTCGTTGGAATGGGTAAAGGAGCGTATTCCAACAAGGAGCGATTTAAGGAGACAGGAGCTTGGTGTAAAGTTGGAGATTGGGTAAGTTTTCCAAGACATGCTGGACATAGAACTAGTTTTAAAGGTATTCCTATATTTATTTTAGATGAAGATGTGCTATCAACTAAAATATTAAATCCAGCTCAAAATGTTCCTCAGTATTCGAAATAAAAGAGATTATAAATGAACGATAAAAATATAAGTAATGAATCTATGGTAAGTTCGGAAATTGAAAATCATTTTCCTGAAGATCTTCCTCAGTTAGATAAATCCATTAGAGATGTGGAAGAATTATTGAATGGTGATAGAGAAGTATCTGAAAAACATAATCCACCTGAATTAAACAATGATAATGATGTTGAGGATGTTGAAGATACTCTAGATTCCGATGATTTAGATAATGATGTTGAGGATGATCAAGAAGAGACTAAACCAACTAAAGGTAAAAAAGATAGTAAATTTTGGCATGAAAAGCGTGAAAAGTATGCTGCTTTAAGAGAGAGAGATCGTTTAGTTCAGGAAAATACTGAACTAATGAAGCAAAGAAATGAAGCTTTAGAAATTGGTAATTATCATTATGGTAGAAATGTTGCTGCTGATCTTGAATTTGCAAAAGAAGCAAAGAAAAAAGCTATGCTTGAAGGCGATTATGATACTTTTGCTGCAGCTGATGAAGCTATATACAAAGGGTATAATGCTATTAGCGAGGTGGAAAAGTGGAAAACTAGAGGAGCTGAAGCTGCTAATTCAGTCCCTGAACAGCAGAACTATCAAACTATGGAACAATCTATTGCTTCAGATTGGCTTTTAGAGAACCCAGAAATGGATGAACGATCAGAGCAGTATAATAGTACTTTAGCTAATAAAGTTATATCTTATGCGAATAACTTAGAAAAAAACATGGATCAGCATAATCAATCTCATCTTCTTTGGTCACCTGCTTATCTTGAAAATATCGATAATTACATAGTGAATTTAAAGAGTTCTGCTAGAAGAGGTAATTCAATTAGGCCGATTTCAGCAAATAGCGTCGCACCAGTTAGAAAAAATTATGGCACTCAGCCAGGAACAAGAAGTAGAAGTTCTCTTCCTAGACTTAATGATGCTGAAAGAAAATTAGCCTCTAATATGGGAATATCAGAGGCTAATTGGAGAAAATCCAAACAAATACAAATTAACAAGACTAAGGAAGGGAGATAAAAACTATGGCGGCAAAGAAAAAAGAAGTAAAGGAAAGTAGAGAAAAAAGATCTACAGTAGCTAGTGAGATGCTAGAAAAGACAAAGAATCAACCTTATGAAATGGATTATGTTAGTCCTTTACATATACCAGATTCAGTAAAAAAACCAGGTTTTGATTATAAATTCTTTTTGGATGATAAATGGAAGTTACAAGAAGCTGAAAGAAAATATTGGACATTTGTTCCAAAAGATCGTCTACCTTATAGAGAGAGACAATCTGTTGTCTTAGAAAATAATAATCCTTTAGATAAATTTATCAGTCACAAAGATTTAATCTTAGCTGAAAGGCCTGAAGAATACGGAATAATAGATAGACAACGATTACATGCAAAAAATCATCGTCAAATTGCATCGTTATCAGGTGTTCAGAATGATGCTCATCCTGGCAGTAACAATTATAGTTCAGCACGAATAGATAGTTTTTAATTATGGCAACATTAGCAGCAGATTCTTACCAAAAGATTGATTTAACCGCAGATATACTATTGTATTGGCCTTTCTATACTCCAGAAGGAGAATTGACGGCAACATACATTACCGATGTAAACCCTGATCAAGACAATTGGGAGATCTCATTACCAGATGCTACTTTAGCACCAGAAGGCACTAATTTCATTATTAACAACTTTAGTGCTTTTTCGTTTAAGGTCATGCTATTTGATACATCAACTCAGTTAGTAGATATTGCTGCAGGAGAAGTTCAATTTATAACATTGACTAATAATTCTGTTGCAAATGGGGAATGGACAGTAACTCCATTTGGAGGTGGTCAAGCTGCGATTACTGCACTTAATTTAGCTAGTAGTGATAGTACTATTACTATTACAGGCGGTTCTTTAATTCCTCCTGGTGGTAATGTTGATTTTAAATTACCAGAATCATTGTTTAATTTTTTAGCTGTTAGTGATACTGGTTTTCCAGTTGTAACAGGAACAGTTCCGTTAACCTTCGCTTCTAGAGAATTGATTGGTGGACAAAATATTACTGTTGTTAATTCTAAAGGTATTACAGGCAATCCTGCTCTAAGTTTAGATACAGCTTTAAATAACTTGACCTCAATAGAAGTTGGAGATTTAGATATATCGGGATCTACTATTGAAAATATAGTTCCAAATGGTGGGATAAATTTAATCTCTAATGGGACGGGAGTTATCTCACTCAATGGTGTAACGGTAGATACAAGTAGTAATCTTACTGCAAACAATCTAACCGTGACTGGAGCATTCACTAATGCTTTTGTTCCAGTAGCCTGGTGTATATTTACTGATACTGTAACTGGGCTTGGGAATACTATAGTTAATGAATCCTCCGAGAACGTTGCTAGCATCACTGGTAGCAACGGAGTTTATGTAGTTACCTTTACAACTCCTATGAATTCTATTAATTATGGCGTTACTCTTTCTCCAGGTAGTAATGGAGGCTCAGCACTTCCTCCAACAGTTTACCAAGCCTTCTGGACCGTAAGAGATACAACGTCAGTTACTATTGAAATAGTGGATGCAAGCGGAGAATTTGCAACTGATATACCAAATGGCTTAACAGTAATGATATTATCTAGTTAAAAGAATGAAAAGTATTACGAAAAAGAAGATTAACGATTATCTGACTTTAAGTCAAACTGAAGAAATAGATATATTGACTTTGGCTAATTGGCTAGCTATTCAAAGCGAAGGATCTATTTCGATCTCTAAGAAATTATCGAAGAAGAGGTCTAGATATCCTTTCTAAAGAATTGCATTAAGTTAATTGTAACACTTAACATACAAACCTCTAGAGCCTTTATAGACAAACGGTTGGCTATAAACTGTCAAATACAAAGACTTAACAAGTGTTGAATCAAAGACTTAACAAATATCTAACAGTTCTTTTAGACTGCAGCCAATAGAATAAGCTCAGTTAACTTTGTTCTTCATAAGGTCCCCTTGTGGGATTCGAACTCACATTCAACCTTTTTAATTTAAGGCCATATTTCCATTTATACGAAAGAGGTGCATTTAAATATGGTGGGGAAAAGAAGGGATTCGAACCCTCGAAACTTGATAACTCTAGAGCTATCCCGATTTCTTCTAAAAGATGCCTTCAACCTAAACTCAGCCACTTTTCCCATAACTTTTTAAATTTAGCCCCGAAGCTTTGACAAGAATTCCTTCTTAAATACATTGAAAAAAAACTACTTCAGGACTAAAAATCGGATAGAAAAATCTATGTCTCACTAAATAGATTTTTCTATCCACCCACCTTATAACTTTATTAAGTCTTATAGTAAAGAACAATTTTACATTATGGCTGGGATGGAAGGGTTCGAACCTTCGACCTACGATACCAAAAACCGTTGCTCTGCCGCTGAGCTACATCCCAGAAAGAAATAGTCGAGACTAATCGAGTATATTAGCGTGAATAGTCAATATAGTCTCAAAAACCTTGCTAACCTATTGATATTTATGCATTTTTATGTAAAAGACATTTGGTGAAGCAAATTCACCATGTTATAATATATTTATCGGTTCTACGAACCTCTCAAAATCGTACTTTGGTTATCCTTTCTTCCGTTTAAAAAGGTTTGTTAAGAGCAAAACATCAAAATGCTTAAGGTTCTACGAACCTCTCAAAATCGTATCTTGGTTGTCCTTTCTTCCGTTTAAAAGGGTCATGTTGGCGTAGTTACTACGTCTATTAATTTACACATAAAAAAAAGAGATTAAACTATGGCAAATGGTCAAAATGCTCCATATGGTCTAAGACCTTATTCATCTATTCAAGGTGGTTCATGGAGTCAAAAAGAAAATGCATACCGTTTATCAACAACTACTGATGGACTTACAACATATGCTTCAAGCATATTTACTGGCGATCCAGTTATTTTTAACAGAGCTGCTGCTAATAATGGTGGTGGGACTGTGGCAGTATATCCTACAAGTACAGATGGAGCCGCTGCATCACAAGCATTTGAAATTCTAGGAGTCTTTCAAGGCTGTAGATATACCGATGTAACAGGAGAATCAATCTTCACAAAATCTTGGGTTGGTGGAACTCAGATTTTGGCTGGTAGTGAAATCATAGCTTATATTCTAGATGATCCAAGTGCTGTATTTAACATTCAGGTATCTACTGCGCAAGACGTTCTAGATGATGCGAGACTTGCACCAACAGCTATTGGTGGTAATTTTCCTTTAGGTTTAGGTGGTGGCGGAGCTAACTTAGTTCCTAACAACCCTGCAACTGGTAGTGCTCGTACAGGTCAATCAGCTATGTATTTAGCTAATGGATTTATTGCTAACCCAGCTCCTCAAACTACTGCGACCCTCCCATTAAAGATCATTGGTTATACACCTGATCCTAATAATTTGAATGGTCCTATATCTTATACTGCTAACTCAACAGCACCATTCTTAAATGTTTTGGTGATGATTAATAATCATGTGTATAAGGCGGGAACAACTGGGACTTTAGCAGTTTAATACAAAGAATAAATTTAAAATAAAAAGAGAAATAAAATGACTATTAATAGAGCCCAGATGGCCCAACTACTTTGGCCTGGTTTAAATGAAGTATTCGGTAACTACGATGGTTATCCAGAACAATGGAAAGATATATATGATACTTACAATTCGGATAAGTATCAAGAAGTAGATGTGGAAATGAAGTATACATCAGCAGCTGATATTAAAGCTGAGGGTGCGCCTATTGCTTCTGATGATATGGGACAAAGAGTTATAACTCATTATATCCATAAAAGAGTAGGTCTTTCATTTACTATTACGAAAGAAGCTATTGAAGATGATTTGTATAAAACTCAATTTCCACAGCAAACTAAATCATTATTTAATTCATTAGCAACTACTAAAAATATTTTTGGTGCTAACGTTCTGAATAATGCATTTAATCCAGCTTTTCCAGTTGGTGATGGACAGCCTTTATGTTCAACTGCTCACCCAGTTGATGGAGGAACTTATTCTAATACACTAGCTATACCTGCAGATTTTTCACAAGCATCTCTTGAAGAAGCTATTGTACAAATCCAAGGTTTTGTTGGGCAAAATGGAATACTAGTACAGACGAAAGCAGAATGTTTAATTATGCCAAAAGAGCAACAATTTGCATCCTCTGTAGTTCTAGATTCTCAGTTTAGATCTGGTACTGCTAATAATGATATCAATGCTATATATTCCAATGGTTATGTGCCAAAAGGATATAAGATTAATCAGTATCTAACTAGTCCTGATGCTTGGTTTATTAAAACTGATGCTCCTAATGGTTTCAAGCACTTCCAAAGAACACCAGTTGAGACTGAAACTTATGCTGATTTCCAAACTGATAACATTATGGCGAAAGCTACTGAGCGTTATTCTTTTGGAGTATCTAATCCACGTGCTGTCTTTGGTAGCTCTGGAGCTTAAAGTAACAATAAATTTCTAGTAAGTATAAAGTATAACTTTACGCTTACTAGAATATTTAGAAGAATAATAGAGGAAAAATGCCTACATCTACATCATATGATTGGCCTGTAATGAGTACACAAGCTGTATGCTTAAATCAAGATATTATTGGAAGTGGAGACTTGCTTTTAAATGGAGTTTTAGGTAGTGCTCTTACTCCTAATCAAATTTCATTTACGAGAGCTGGTTTTGTTAGAAATGTTTCGATAACTTCTGTGAATGATTTATCAGCAGCTACTTTTACTATTACTGGTTTGCAAAATAATGCTATCGTTGAAGAAACAATAGTTGGTCCTAATAATGGAACTGTATTTTCAACAAAGTTTTATGATGTTATTGGTACAGTTTCAGTTGATCAAGCTGTAACAGCTGTTGAAGTAGGAACTGGAGATACAGGGTTTTTTCCTCTAATTAATCCTAATCCTGAGTCTAGAGGAGTTTCAAGAATTTCTGTGCTTAATTACGCTTTAGCTACAATTCTTTCCCCAGGCTCTGGATTAACTTATACATTATATAGCACTCTGGAAGATACAGCAGATAATGGAGTGGCTTATGAGGATGAATTAAGTGTATTTTTTCCTATAACCCCTGGCGCAACTACTAACCAACTTTATCAAAGCTCACTTCTTGTGAATAAATTTTTATTAAAAATAACTGGATCAACAATCCCTGTTACGGATCAGTTAAGTTTAACAATTTTACAACAATAGAGAATAAATTATGAATAGAGCTATTAAAAACGATCTTAGATCAAACCCTAGAAAGGGAGCAAAGATTGCAAAAAAGATATGTGAAAAACACATGAATTCTAAAAAAACAGCAAAGAATAAGAAGTAATGCTTTCAACATCGGGAACTTATCTATCTCAATCAATGCAGATAGAAGTTATTATAAGAGAAGCTTATGAAAGAATCGGGATTTTAGAAGAAAACATAGGCCCTCAGAAATTAACATCAGCTAAGAATAGTCTTAATTTCATTCTATTAGATTGGATGAATAAAGGAGTGAATCTTTGGACTTTAGATACAGCTTTTTTGCCATTGATACCAGGTAAGTCTAAATATGAGCTACCTACTACAGTAAGTGATATTATTCAAGCTAATATTAGAACATCTACACGTCAATTAAATGGTACAGCTGCAGCAACTACAGGCACAGCTGACCAGGCTTTTGATAGCGATAATTTAACGGCATGTACTCAAACCACAGCTAATGGTAATATTTCTTATGATTATGGAGTTGGAAATGTTTTTGCTATAACTTTTCTTGGTATACAATCTAATACAACTCAAACTTATTCATTAGATTTTCAAGTCTCTCAAGATAATATTAACTGGAGCACTCTTTTTACCATTCCTAGTCAAGAGTATGAAGCTGGAGTTAATACTTGGTTTGATGTACCAATAGAACAAAACTCTAGAGCTTATAGAGTAGTAGAAACAGGAGGAGGGACATTAGATATACAAGAGTTGTATTTTAATAATACAATAAATGATCAGACTATTTCTAATGTTAGTCGAAATACGTATATTTCTTACCCTCAAAAGAGCCAACAAGGAAGGCCTACTACTTTTTATTTTAATAGACAAATCACGACAAACATTTCTTTATGGCCAGTTCCTAATCCAACTTATAACTGCTTTTTTTATTCTTATAAGAAGGTAACGCAAGATATTGGAAATTTATATACAAATACTATAGATATACCTGCTCATTTTTACCCTGCTTTAGTATGGGGATTATCTTTTCATTTAGCTATTAAGTTCAAGCCTGAATTAATGGAAACATTTAGTTCTGATTATGAAAGAGCTTTTGAAAGAGCATCTGTTGAAGATACAGAAGATGTTGATCTTACTATCAATGTAGATCCTAATAAATCAGGGTATTATTAATGGGTTTATTAGGTAAAAATAAAGGTAAATATGTTAAAATAGATAAGAATTCTCCTTCAGCCTTAGGAGTCTGCGATGAGAGCGGATTTACTTTTAATAGAAAAGATTTGCATAAACAGATGGCTTGGAGAGGAAATAGTCTTGTATGGACTGGATTTTATGTAGGAACGCCTTATTTAGATGTTCCCTCTCAACAAGATAGGCCTCCCCCACCAGATCTCAATGATCCATTGCCTGTTAAAGACGCTAGATTACCTGTGCCTTATACTGAGCCTGGTACTAATCCAGTTTTACCTACTAATGAATTAACTCAAAAACTAAGTAAAGTACATTGGGGGGTGTAGAATGAAGTTAGACCCTTGTTTATTTAATTTTATTTCTCCAGTTACTGGTAGGATTTTATGTGATGAAGGATATGTATTAGTAGGAAATCAAGACGGTATTGCTGTACCAACTTTAGTATTACCTGATGGAGTTTTGCCTGATTTACCTAATCAGAATTTATGGATAGGTGATAGTAATAATCGCCCTGTTGCTCAGCCTACTATTGAGGTTAATAACTTACCTGATTTATTCTTTGAGGCTACATGGGTAGGTGATCTCAACGGTCGTCCAGTTGCAACATTGCCTTCTCCCACAGCGATTGATTTTGCATCTTATGTATTTAGATCAAGTATAAATCCTGGTTTTCCTGCAACAACGTATCCAAGGGCGCAATTCTTAGATTTGCTGGGTTTGGGAGGGATAGCTAAAATAGTCCCTGGAGGGTCGAGTGGATCAAGTTTTGCAATAGCACAATCGGGAGTCGACTATATTAGTCCTACTGAATTTGATCAAGTTATAGTAGATATCGAAGAGGAAATATCTGGCTTGGAGGGGGAAATAGCGGGTTTAGAAGGAGAAATAGCAATAGTAGCTGCTGATCTTGCTGCTTTTCAAGCCACTGTCGAATTAGAATTTTTGGGAGTAGAGGCTGAGTTTTTTGCTGTTGAACTTGAACTAGAATTTTTAGAAGATGAAATTGTTGCATTAGGGGTAGATGTGGGCATTTTAGATGCTACCGTTGCAGCCCTAGTAGCAGATGTAGCAGCCTTAGATATAGATGTAATTGATTTGCGTTTTGATTTAGATAATTTAGAACTGCAAAATATTCCTGCTGGTGGTAATGTTTCTCTCGATGGATTTAAAATCATAAATTTAGATAATCCAGATAATGATACTGATGCAGCTAATAAAATATATGTAGATAACGCAGTAGCTAATGGCGGAACTTCTTTAACAATAGATGGTTTTGTAGTAGGAGGACCACCTGTTGCTGGAGTTATAACTACAGTTAGAGGCCCAACCTGTTTACTTACTAATATTCCAGCAGGCGGCAACGTCGACATGGACAATAACCGAATTACTAATTTACAACAATCCCCAGAAGGAGACTTTGATGCAGTGAGCTTTAAGTTTCTATGGGATTTAATGCATGATCAAGTGGAGATATTATGGCCTTAAGTAGCATAACAGTAAGTGGAGTTACTCCCGATTTATCGATCTTGGGAGATAATCAAAGATTTAGATACATAGACCAACTTAACTCCTTTCAATTACAGGGAGATTTTGTTCCCACTGCCTTAATTCCATCTCAGATGAATTTAGAATTTAGCAACGATACCTTATCTGGTTTCCGTATTAATCATAGTACGACTAATACAGACACATTTGGGTCTTTAACATTTCAAAGCTTTGTCAATGCTCAGGCAGTAGGTCAAGATCTAGTGACCTTCAAACAAGATGGAACGATTAACTTTATCGCTCCTACTACGTTTAATAGCTTTAGTTTTAGTGGCGATCTAGACATGAACAGTTTTCGAATTGTTAATATGGCTGATCCAATCAATCCTCAAGATGCAGCTACAAAGCAATTTGTATTAAATGAGGTGTCTGGAGGTAGCCCTATAACGTTAACAGGTGCAGTTACAGGTACTGGAACTGGTACTATAAATACTACATTAACAGATATTACTACATCACAGATAACTGATTTTAATGTTGCTGTAACCTCTTTTAGATTAGATGAATTCGTTGCTCCTAATGTTTCTTTAGATATGGGAACACAATTAATTACTAATGTTTTAGATCCAGTTAATCTTCAAGATGCTGCTACTAAAAAATTCGTTGAAAACCCGCCTTTCGGTTGTATGACTGTTGAAAATAATGCAACTACATTGATTGTAACGGCAGCAGTAAGTAATTCTACATCTTTATTGCCTTACATATTCGCACCTGAAAGTAGATTATTTGATATGCCTGTTGGTGGAAATTTGAGATGCATCGATATGAACAATTATTTTTATAGAATAATATGCACAATCGAGGGGCGTTTAGCGTCGGGAACAGCTAATAATACTAGATTTAATATAAGGAGAAATAGGGGAGCTGCTTTTATTGAGTTAGAAACTACTGGAGCTTCAAGAATTCAAAATAATCGTTCTAGGGTTGTTACATTACAAACTAAACCTATTGAATTACAACAAAATGATACACTTGAATTACGACTCGTTCCAACATTATCAACAGTAAATTTTGGAATTATTAATGTTTCAATGTATGCAATTAAATTATAAATAAAGGAGAGTAATCTTATGGCAACAAATGCAGAAAAAATAGCTGTTTTACAAACGGATAAAATTAACAAGGAGGCAGAAATTCTTGAAAAGCAAACCGATGTAGTTAATCTACAGGCTTCAATAGTAATGGAGAACGATGTAATAATTCAATATCAAGGTGATATTACGTTATTAAATGCGGAGATTATTACATTACAAGCAGAGATAGTAACAACCGATGAAATGATAGCCGATTATGCTGTATAATTATTTAAGAATAAAAAAAATGCAAAAAAAATTTATAGAATGGTTGATATTTATAATGAAAATATTGCAACATATAGGTAAATTTACTATAGATTTAATCACAAACCGAACTTTTAGAAATATTGTATATACTATTTGTATATTAATAGTGTTTTGTGTTATGTTATTCAGCATCTGTCATCCGTGGGAATCTTGCGGTAAAAATCTTGATTTTATAGAAATCTCGAAATATAGAAATACAAATTAATAAAAAATAAGAGTACATAAATATGTCTAAGAATTCGTTAAAAAGAGTATCTAATGCAGATGCTCTTGTTGCTTCATCTTCAATCAGTCTTTATGGCCAGCAGCTTGCTCAATTAGCAAATTTAGTTTTTAATTTTTCTGGAAGTAAAGATGAGGAGAATTATAAACTTCATCTTGGACAGTTAGAATCAGCGGCAATAAATATAGAAAAGCAAGTAACATTTTTATTAGAGATAATAAAAGATGAAAAAGTTGATTAGTAATGGGTATATTCTTAGATTATTTAAGTAATCCATTTTCTAATTTAGATGATACTCCTACTACGATTGTAGAAACAACGCAAAATAATATTTGCGTTCAATCTATAATCATAACTAATCTCGGAACTAAGGATATTAGAGTAAATCTAAAATTCATAAGATCATCTTCAAGTCCTGCAGATATCTTTTTGATCAAGGATTTCTTAATACCTCATTCTAATAATACTATTATTTATAATAATCAGGTATTATTTAATACGATGGATTTAATTAAGATCCCAGGCCTCACTGTTAATTTACAGTATGATGCTACTATTAGTGAAAGCCTACAGGTATTTTCTTCTGGATATACACAGATTTTTGATTGTAGCGTAGTATACGCTGAATTAAATGACTTACCTGTAGCTCCTTAGGCTTAGGATGCTTTTTTAAGCTATTCTTATATGTTATAATAAAGTTATTATAACATATAAGAATTAGGCCAATAATGACTAGATTATCCAGTTTGACGGTATATGACGATAATCCGAGCAATCCTACCAGTATATTACGTCCTCCAAGCTATACTACGGCACAAATCGATCTAATACCTTCCCATATAGCCATAGAATCAAACATCGTTTATGATTCAGATCTAAAGGTTTATAAAGGTTATTTAGATGGACAGTGGAAAATTGTTTCTATGGATTCTAACGCTAATATTGTACAAAGTTTACCAGCTGATCCTGTAAATGGTACGATTGGAGAGACATATTATAATACTACTGATGAAACTTACCGTGAATTTTCCGATATTGGTTGGGACTATGTATCACCATTACCTGGTATTTCTATATTTGGGACTGCTGCAACTTTATCAGTTAATACAGCTGCTGGAACTTTAGTATCCAATCAAACTATAGCAAATTCACATTTATTTGATGAGACTCAATTTCAAAACTCTGTGATTAAATTTATAGGGTCTTATACCAGTTGGTTTCATGCAGTAGTAAATATATATTTTACTGTACCTGAAAATACCGACACGGTGATGACATTTCAATTAGTAGGACAAAATCTTAATCCCCCTTTTCAGTTGGTAGATATAAGAGGCTCATTAGTTAAAAAAACTATAAAAACTGGAGTTGGCGAAACGTATACTACAAGTCTAAGTTTATCAGCTGGTCTATTCTTCCAGTCAGGTTTTGATATATATATTTCTCCAAGGCTTGAGTCTGGTAATGCTGTTGTTTTAACTGATGTGAATTATAGTTTTAGTGCTTATAAAAGTTAGTTTTTAATTTAAAACATAGCTATATAATTACTACTGATAATAAATAAAATTTTAATAAAAAAAGAGAAAATTTATGACAAATACTACGAAATTAACTAGCTTACAAATCATTGATGATAATCCTAGCAATCCTACAAGCACATTTCAAGTCGCTCATTATACTACAGCACAAATTGCAGCAGGTGTAGCTTTACAAGTAGAAGGTAACAAAGTATTTGATACTGATTTAGGAGTTGAGCAGATATATGCAAATGGGACTTGGCAAACTATTTCCACAGCAGCTGCTCCTACTGGAGAAGTAATAGCTCAAAGTTTAGCTACTGATCCCGTTGCTGGAGTGGATGGAGAGATCTGGTTAAATACTACTGAAAATGCTATAAAAAGTACCGTTGATGCCACGGTTTTGTATATGAATCCTAAGCCTAGAGTATTAAAACAAGGGCAAATTGTAGCTAATACGGCGATTGGTGGAGCTATTTTTTCTTTACTCCCAAGCGGAACTTTCAGTGTTTCACAGGATTTCTTATTCACAAATTCAACTAATACTTCAGTTGATTTTGTAGGTAGCAGTGATTCCGAATCTTTAGTATCAGTGACTATTAACTATAATATTGATACTACTGTAGATGAGGTAGTTTCTTTTATTCTATTTATTGATGGTGCAGAGATTCTTAGTACTCGAAACAATCAAACAGTAATTAATACTGCTCCTAATACTTTAGTTCAAAGTGTAAACATAACAACTATTCATACGCTATTACCAAATCATAAAGTAGAAATATATGCTACAACACTTTCTGGTGCTAATGTAATCTTAGCAAGCACAGATTATAGTGTGAGCGTAATTGGAGTATAAAAATGAATCCAGCAGTAGAAAATTTTTATCAACAAATGCCATCGAATCAAGGGTATCAGGAGGAGCAAGAAGATATGGCTTATCCTCAAGAGCCTGCTTATCAACCTGAGCAAAACTATCAACAGCAGATGGCGACGCCTCCTCCTGCTCCATATAACCCTTTTGATGTAGGAATTAACAGAGCTATAGAATCTGCTCGTGATTCTTTAGGCGTGACTGAAAAGCAACAAGATAAGGCTCTGAGGCGATCAATGTTAAGCTTCGCTTCAGATATATCTGAACGACCAAAAGAAAAAGGTTTTTTCAATAATTTTGGAGCTATTGCTAGATCAACTATTCCTGCTTTAAAGGAATATGATAATGCTGAAAGTGGATATGAAACGGATAATAATGCTTTAGCTAATCAAATATTAGGATATCAGCATCAGCAACAACAAGATGCTAACAATATGGAAGCTAGAAATTGGCAGCGTGATATGAGTGAAAGGCAGTTTGCAAGCCAAGAAAATCAGCGTGATTTATCAAATGACTTTAGAGAACGTGCTTTTGAGCAACATAATTTACCACCTGAGGCTAAAAAAGAAGAAATGCCATTAAGTCAGATAATACAATTATCCGAACAGCTTATAAAAAAATCTGGTAATAAGTCGCGAGTTGGTAGAGGAGCAAATTTGCTGAATAAATTTTTACCAGGCGGTAATATGCAATTGTCAGAGGATCAAGCATCTCTACATACTTTAGGAGAAATGCTAAGAGGGAAATTATACTCTGTATTGAATTATAGAAGTACTGGAGAATTCGAACATATACCAACGATATCTCCTAATAATTCTCCAGAAGCTAACATGGCAATTCTTAAGCAGTTAAAATCTTTATTTCCATCTGAAGCATTAATGGATGGTAATTCAGAGTTAGCAGATATTAACACTGAGTACAGAGGAGATGTAGATACTCCGCCTATACCACCGCAAGCAGCATTTGATCACAGTTATTTTAAACCAATAGGGTAAATTATGGATGATGTGGAAGTTATATCTCCTGACGGTGTACGTGGAACAGTTCCATCAAACATGCTAATGTCTGCTGCGGGAGCGGGTTATAAAGAAATTAATTTAGCTAAGGAGGATGATTCAGTAGAAATATACTCTCCTCAAGGTGTAAAAGGTCTAATTCCAAGAAATATGTTATCTTCTGCTTTAGAGTCGAAGTATACACTAGAGCAACCAGGTGAGTCTTACCTAACAACTGTTATAAAATCAGCTTTGAAGGGGCCAACTTCTATTGCTGATATTCCAAAAATGGTAGGAAGTGGGTTAGAATTTCTAAGTAATACGAGTGCTAACAAAGAGCCGTATCCTATGGGTACATACGGAGTAGGAATAAGACCAGATATAGAAGGTCCGCAAACAAATTACGCTAGTTATATACCAGATTCTGGTGATGCTCGTAATTTAATAAAAACCACAACGGGATTGAATCTTGAACCCAATCCTACAGATTCAACAGGAAGGATATTATCTAATGCAGCTGAATTTGCTGGTTCGATGACTCCTTGGGGATTTTTCAATAAAGCTTCTAAGTTAAAAAATGCAGTAAAGATGGGAGCTAGTGGCGCTCTAATGGGAACAACTAGTGGAGTATTAAAAGAAGAGGGTGTTAATCCATTGCTCGCTGACGTCGGAACAAGTTTATTTCTCCCAGCTGCTAACGCAACAAGGCAAAGTCTTTTTAGTAAGTTTTCAAAGGCTGGTAGAGAGAAAAGATTAAATGACCAGGTGTCAAAAGCTTTGCGTGAGCAAGTTGGTGAGGAAAATTTACCTTCTGTTATGGAAAATATTGATCAATATCAGCAAACTAAATCTCCGATAGATCTATCGCTTACTACTGCAGAAATAGCTCAAGATCCAGGATTAAGTAAGTTATACCGTACTCAAAGCAACTCTCCTGCTTTAACTAACCGAAATATAGAAAATACTGAAAAGCTTTCAAATGCTTTAGAGTCAATAGGTACTACTGGTTTACCAGAGAGCGTAAAAGGAGAAGCTATAAGAAATCCTTTTGTAGATGCGTATAATAAGAATATTAAATTAAGATCAGAGGTAACAAAGCCCTTATATAACGAGTTAGAAGCTCTGCAATCTGGAATAATCCCTGAAAATGCAAAAAGATTATTAGATAAGGAAATAGGAGTAGCAAGTCCTGGTAATATATCTGCCTTAGAAAGGTACAGAAAGCATTTAGGAGATGATGTAACTGCTCCTAAACCAATTCAGCTTGAAAATACTATACAAGAATTAGGAGATAAATCTAATGCTTTTGCTAGAACTGGAGAAGCAAATAAGGCACGTAAATTCCGTCAAATTAAAGAAGCATATGAAAAAGATTTAGCTACCAATCCTATAGGATTACAGCATAGACAAGAGTATAAAAGATTATCTGAACCACTAAATGAGATAGATAATTCTTCATTATTAAGTAATTTTGTAAAACAGAATAAAGATGTCAATAAAATGGCAGGCTTTGTAGTTCCTTCTGAGAAGATACCGACTGCAATACTGAATGCAGATCTTGCTAATACAAAGTTATTAATGAAAAAAACACAAGGCAATAAAGAAACTTTAGACTTAGTCAAGGGTACTTATATTGATAAATTATTAGAAACAGCTAAGTTAAAATCTGGCAATTTTTCTTATAATAAAGCTGAAAATTTCTTGAATAATAAATACACTAAGGAAAAAATAAAAATTGTTTTTAATAAACAAGAACAAGCTAAATTAAATCAATTCTTAGACGTTCTAAAAAAACGAAATAAACTTGAGAATATGGGCAAAATGTCTGGTTCTGATACTCATCAAAAACTCAAAGTCGAGCAAGATTTCAGTAATGCATTATCAGGATTAGGTAAAATATCACAACACGCGGCTATCCAGGCTAGCGGAACTGGTATTTTGGGTACTTTAGGACTTGATGCTTTAAAGAATAGATTAAAGGCAGATAAATACAGTAGATATAATAATGTACTGGAGGGGGCTTTAGTAGATCCATCTCAATTCAAAGGATTGATGAGCGGAAATCACCAAGTAAAAGGATTTAGTGATTTTTATAATCCAGTTCCTGCATTAGCTACAACTGGAATTAATTATATGAAAGAAAGGGAGTAGAGAGCTAGAATGAACTATTCTACATTAACTGAACAAATAAGTGATTATTGCAATAGAAATGATGATCTATTTAAAAGGCAAGTTCCTGATTTTATAGAGCAGGCTGTAAATCGTATTTATACAGAAGCTAAAAATATTGGTTTTGAAGTTATTGAAGAAAAGGATTTAGGTGTAAATATTAATTTAATAGAGAAAGCTCCTAATTGGAGAGTAACTATTAGTTTAGAGATTTACACTCCAGATCAAACTTTTTCTAAATTTTTATTACCACGTAGTTATGAATTTTGTAAAAGTTATTGGCCAAATCAAACTTTAGTAGATGAGCCATCTTTTTACGCTGATTACAATAATTATAGTGATTATTTCATCGCTCCTACACCTAATAGAGATTATAAATATAGATTGATTTATTCTGGTCTGCCTTTATTCAATGAAAGTAATCAACAGAATTTTCTAACACAAAGATACCCTGCTCTATTATTTTATGCTTGTATGGTAGAGGCTATGTTCTTTGTAAAAGATGATGTGAGAATTAAAGATTTTCAGCAATTATATCAACAGAATCTAGCTGTCATTAATACTGATAGTAGTGAAAGATATACTGATAGAACTCTACAAAGAGATAAGGAATAAAGAGGCATTATGGCAGAATATTTACAGGAACTGACATATAAGCCAGGTATTAATAGAGATAATACCACTTTTCAATCTGACTATTGTAATGATGGACAATGGATAAGGTTTAATCAAGGCAGAATAAAAAAAATAGGTGGGGTAAAAAGTCCTAAAGCTTTAGAGCCTAATGAACAGGTTACCTCTTTGTATACGGAGTCTGCTACAAAAGATAATCATCAAAGAGTTTATATTTGTGGCGAAAAAATAATAAGAGTTGTTTTACCCGATGATTTTAATACTGTTTTTTCAGAAGCAACTTTTAATATTGCAAATTTACCTGAAAATTTACTATGGCAAACTTTATCAATAGTCGATGATAGTCAACGTAAACTATTATTAGTAGCTACTAATAATAGTAAGGATATTTCTCAGGATACTAAATGCAAAATATTTACTACTTTATTAAGTGATGATAGCGCTTTAATTACAGAATTATCTCCCATTGATATTAATAATAATATCAGTGGAGGTGCTTTTTATTTCCAGCCATTTCTTTTTTTATATGGAGAAAATGGTTTAATTCAATACAGCGTTGCTGGTAACCCCTTAGATTTTTCAAAAAAAGATAATACATTTAATTTACCTGGTAGTGAAAAAGTTATTTATTGTAATAGTATCCGCGGCGGATCAAATACATTTTCATTATTATTTTGGACTCTTTCTAAAGTAATAAGAGTAAGTAATGTTTCAGAGAATGTTGATACACCAGATTTTCAAATAAATGTAGTATCTAATAATTCTAGTATTTTATCTTCACGTTCTGTAGTTGAATTTGACGGGTTATATTTTTGGGCTGGAACGGATAAATTTTATGTTTATAACGGAGTTGTTCAAGATGTAGCCAACGATCTCAACATAAACTACTTTTTTGATAATATCGACATGAATAATAAGCAAAAGGTTTTTGCTACAATTGACCATAGATATAATGAGATATGGTGGTTCTATCCAGAAAAGGGGCAGGATGAAAATAATGTTCAAAACACTCGAGCTTTGATTTATAATAAGAAAGAAAATACTTGGTACGATACAGAGATTAGAAGAGAAGCAGGAATATACTCCCCTACTTTAGGTACTTTTTTAGCTTATGGTGAGCCATTTAGTAATATTGATAAATTTTTATGGAAGCATGAAGTTGGTTTTGATGAAGAAGTAGTCAATGGTGATCTCTTTGAATCTATTGTTAGTTCTTTTACAACTCCAGTTCTATCAGTGACTATTTCTGACCAAAAGGATTCAAATAAAGGTGTAGATAGATTTTTAGAAATAAGAAGGATAGAACCTGATTTTAGAATGAGAAGTGCTGAATTAAAAGATCAAGCTGCTGTTAGTATTAATACTCGCAGATATGCACAAAGTATTAAAGATGTATCTGATGAGATTTTCTTTGTTAAAGATACAGAAAAAATCGATGTTTGGGCGCAAGGTCGCTTACTATCTCTAACCTTTACATTTGGTAATGAGTTTGAAGTAGGAACTGTTTTATTAACGCTAAGTATTGGGGATGGAAACTAATGATAATATGGCCTGAATATATTTCAATGAAAGATTGGTCCGCTCGTTTAATTGAGGATTATCCTGATGAATATTTACCAATACTGGAAAATGAGGATGATTGGCAAAAATGGGCTATTCAAGTAGCTGGAACTGGAGTTTTTCAAGAACAGGATATACCTACGCCTTTTTCAACAGAAGAAGACACAACAAAAATACCCTTTAATAGTTGGCAAGAATGGGCGAAAAAGGTGTATAATATAATGATTGATTCGTAATAAATCTAATAATAAAAAGAGATAAAGATATGCAAAATTCTAATTACTATAATGGCACTCCAGCAGAGTATTATAATGCTCCTATGTACGATATAAACGAGCAATATGATGATGAACAAGGAGGAATGGATGAATACATGAATTATCCTGAAGATGATAGGAGAGGGGCGCAAATGCCTCAAATGCCACAACAAGGTGGTTCTCAAGTAAGAGCTATGGAATCAAATTATTTAAATCCTGAAGAGCAAGAATTTTCACAGAATTATGCAAAAGGGGGAAAGGTTAGAAAGACAAGTGCTGATATTCGAGGAATGGGAGAATATTTACGTCAACAAGGAAATAATGGAGATACTATACTCGCTCATATAAACCCTTTAGAAGCTAATGTTCTTAAGCAGATGGGTGGAAGTGGAGATATAAATCCTAATACAGGGTTACCGCAATTTGGATTTATAAAAATACCTGGATTTATCAAAAACCCAACTAAAGCTACAAAGGCATTTTTTCATAGTGGAGGGTTAGGAAATCTCCTTATGTATGGTCCCATAGGAGCTGCTGGTATTTCTATGCTGCCTCGCAAACAAAGAAAATGGATAACCTCTGGTACAAATAAATACATGTTGCCACTTGCTGGTGCAATGATAGGCGGTCCATTATTGGGTCCTGGTATTGGAGGAGTGATAGGTGGATCTTTAGGAGGGCTTGCGGGAGCAGCTATTGGTAAAAAGAAGTTAGGAGAAGGTGCTATGAGGGGTGGAGCGTTAGGAGCTATGCTTCCAAGCGCTGCTTCTTTAGCAGGGAGTGGTGCAACTGCGCTTGGTGCTGAAGGCTTAGGAGCAAGTTTGAGCGAATATGGAGCACAAAATGCATTATTACCATCTTTAGGACTTGGAGAATCTGCTGCATCTTCTGGTCTTTCTGCAAGTGAAACTTCTATGCCTTGGCTAAATGGAAGTAGTGCAGGAGTGCCTACTGTGACTCTTCCTCCTGGGGCTTCTAATATGAGTACTTATTACCCAGCTGGAACACAAGCAATAGCGGGTCAAGGAGTCCAGAGTGCAGCAGGTCAAGGAGCTGCTAAAGCGGCTGCTAATAAAGGATTTTTCGCAACACTTGGTGATAATACTGCAAAGTTTTTTACTAAGCCTAAAAATATAGTAGCGGGAGTGACTGCAGCTGCTTCGATGTTAAATAGACCAAAGCCTGTGAGAGAGAAAACTCCTGAAGAAAAAGCGGATGAACAAAAACGTTTAGAGATGAGTTTATTATTAACTCCTGAAGAAAGAGCTAAACGAGAAGCTGCTTTGCTTGCTGAAGCACAAATGATGGAAAGAATAGAGGATGAAAAATTCTTGCCTCATAAGAGATTTAATATAGCTCCACGTTTTGTTAAAACAAATACTCCTGAGGAGTACGGAAAGAGTAGAAAGTGGCTCAGTTTTTATGATAATCCTGATTTTACTGGTGATCCCGTCCCTCTAAAAGAAGGTGGAAGTGTTGAAATTGAGTTCTCAGCAAGTCCAGAATCTTTTCATGGTATGCATGAACAAGGAATTATGAGTGCTCTAGGTGGTTTAGGTGGTTTAGGTGGTTTAGGTGGTTTAGGTGGTTTAGGTGGTTTAGGTTCATATATACAAGGAAATACTAAGGGTCAGGATGACAAAGTGTCCGCTGAATTATCAGATGGAGAGTATGTTATACCAGCTGATGTAGTTGCCCACATGGGAGATGGAAATAATGCTGCTGGAGCTAAAGAATATGATAATATGGTAATGGATGTGAGAAAGACCAAGGGAGCTAAAAATAAATTACCTCCAAAGGCTAAATCTTATAAAAAATATTTGAGGTAAAGTTATGCCACTATTCGGTAGAAGTAAAAAACCTAGAGGTTCGATGATAGGAGATTTTGCTTTCATGATGAGTAATGAAAGACGAAAAGCTAATAATGAATCTCATTTTAATCATGAACAACTTCGTGAGTTAAAAAGAAGAGATAGAGCTGCTCCTAATGAACAGATTGGACTATCTTTTGATACATCCTCTCCATTATTTAATCCCTCATCTGCTGTTAGTCCAGTATCTCCATCTGTCAATCCCTTATCTCCATCTGCTAGTTCTACTAATAGATCTCTTAAAGGTCATTTAGAAGACGGTTTTAAGAAATTAGCTCAAGATAGAGCCAAACTTTCTAGTTTGAATTATCCTGTTTTTAAGGGTGATTCTACAACGCCTATATCAGATCTAACGAGAAGATCTAGATCTATACAACAGCATTATGCGGGTAAACCAGCTCCTTATAGTAATAAAATAATATCTTCATTAGGCCGTAAGACTGGTTTTTCCGAAGAAGCTATAGGTAGAAATTTAGGTTCTACTAGAGATAGACAGCAAGGATATAGTTCTTCTCTAATAGGACAATTACAAAAGAGGTTTAGATCTTCTTATGACCCAAGAGTAGAGCGTATACAGCGTAAAACTCAAAATGACACAGGACGGGGCTTAAATGAATTCAAAGATCAATTAGAACAAGTGGGAGGATTAGGTAGTAATCTTGATCAAATCACAAATCATAGAAATGCTAAAGCTTTGCAAAAATTACAAGAGCAAAAACAATCTCAACGTAGATCATTAGTAAATACTCTAGGTAAGTTTGGAGATCAACAACATGCATTAGGTAATTTCCAGAATCAAGCTGATCGTAATTCTTTTGATGAAGAGGTAAGACAACCTTTTGATAAAGCTGATAGATTAGAAAGAGTTTTAACTCATACAAATAAACAAATGGATAATATGCATCCCGACATGGGATCTGCTTTTGCTAAGCAGTTAGAACAAACTCTATCTGCGCATAACTCCTCTACGCAATATCCAGGCTCTCTTATGGAAGGAAGTAATCTTGAACTAGACGATTCTTATAAATTACTTGGTCATACTAGTCCTAAGTTTAGAGATGAATTTTACCCACAAAGAAAAGAATTGATTGGAAAATTAAATAGTCAGCAAAATCAAGATTCTAGTATCAGTGATCAAGTACTAGAGACAGTTCCTAGTGCTATAAGTGGACAAGTTGATCAACTTGAATACGCAGGAAAAAAACGTCTTAAAAGTGATTTAGGCGAGATTGGAGCTAAATATTTGAAATTAGGACAGTTTAATTCTCCTCAACATATGAAAGCATCTGAAAAAAGAACAAGAGAATTAAATCAATCTATTCTTGATCAAAGAAATAAATTAACTGAAGGGTCTCTAAAATCTGGATTACAAACTAGACATCAAGCAGATAATAGAGATATCAAGCAACTTGGTCTATTAGGAGATTTGGGGGAAAAAGAATTTAATAATACTTTACAAGAAGTTACTGATTTAAATAAACTAGGATCTACTGAATGGCAGAATCAACAAATTGAAAATGAGAAATCTTACAAAGACTATCAAAGAGAGTTGCTATGGCAATGGCCTCATATGAAACAACAGGCTTTCCAACATGATGGGGGGAATGCTCTTAGCGGAGCTTTCCGTGGTATGAAAGGTAGAGATATAGGATTAGATAATTTGTCTAATATAGATACTAGTTATGGAGAGTCTAAAGAACCTAATGATGAACTGACAACTAGAAGATCTAGTTATCCTGGAGAGATTAATTCTTTAGAGTCATTTAAAACAGAACGTCAAGGTGTTATAGATAAACGCACACAAGCAGCTTTGGAAGAAAAAGAGCGTAAACAAAAAGAGTTAGAAGAGCAACAGCGTCGTAGAGATGCGCAAGCAGCTCAACAGCAGAAGGATGCTCAAACAGCGCAAGCAGCTCAACAGCAGAAGGATGCTCAAACAGCGCAAGCAGCTCAACAGCAGAAGGATGCTCAAACAGCGCAAGCA
>Ga0164313_10000136_pt1 | contig 48738 bp, 43 predicted proteins | sample GuaBasSedimGuay4_FD_113735 | JGI IMG/M metagenome (GOLD analysis project Ga0164313, IMG submission 113735) | Subseafloor sediment microbial communities from Guaymas Basin, Gulf of California, Mexico - Guay4, Core 4569-4, 0-3 cm | ecosystem: Environmental > Aquatic > Marine > Hydrothermal vents...
ATATCCATTGGCTCTCAAGAAAGTAAAGCTCATGCCTCCACCAATGAGAAATTCATCAACCGTATTCATTAAATTGTTTATTACGCCAATTTTGTCAGAAACTTTTGCGCCTCCAAGTATTCCCACAAAAGGATGTTCCGGATCAGAAAGCAGCTTTGAGAGAACAACAATTTCCTTTTCCATTAAAAATCCTGCAACAGATGGAAGAAAAGCAGTTACTCCAACATTAGACGCAGCCATTCTATGTGCAGTAGCAAAAGCATCGTTTACATATATGTCAGCAAGCAAAGAAAGTTTTTTTGCAAATTCATTATCATTTTCGGTTTCACCACGATAGAACCGTAAATTTTCAAGGAGAAGAACATCCCCATAATCAGCATCGACGATAGCTTTTTCTACCTCTTCACCAATGCAATCATCTAATTTTTTAACGGGGATCCCAAGGAGTTTAGAGAGTTCTTTTGCAACTGAATCCATGCGAAGCTTTTTTACAACCTTTCCTTTAGGCCTTCCTAAATGACTCATCAAAATAACTTTTGCATTATTCTTACGCAAATAGTTAATAGTTGGAATTTCTGCTTTGATTCTAAAATCATCAAGAATATCCCCATCCGGGCTTAAAGGTACATTAAAATCTACTCTTACCAATACTCTCTTCTCTCTTACATCTACATCCTTTAATCCTTTTTTGCGCATCTACATCCTCCTTTTTATTATTTAAAATCCATTCTTTTCAGATAAAAGCTTTGTAAGGTCCGCCACTCTTGCAGAATACCCCCATTCATTATCATACCAACTCACAACATGTATAAAATTACCATTAATAACCTGCGTAGAAAGAGCATCAACAACACCTGAATAGGTAGTGCCCTTATAATCCATAGATACAAGAGGCTCTTCCGAGTACCCAAGGATGTCTCTCATATATGTTTCGTGCGCTTTCTTCAGCATATCGTTTATTTCATTCACCGTTGTTTCTTTATTCATTACAGCATCAAAAATAGACATCGAAACCGTAGGGGTGGGGACTCTCACAGCCATACCATCCATCTTGCCTTTAAGTTCAGGAATTACAAGAGTAACTGCTTTTGCGGCACCAGTTGTAGTGGGTACTATATTCATTGCAGCTGCCCTTGCTCTCCTTAAGTCTTTATGTGGAGAATCAAGAAGTTTTTGATCAACTGTGTACGAATGAATAGTTGTCAGATATCCCGTTTTAATACCAATTTTATCCTGCAAAACTTTTATTACAGGCGCAATGCTATTTGTTGTACAGGATGCCATTGAGATAATTGTATGTTTTGCCGGATCTAATAATTTTTCGTTTACGCCCAGCACAATCGTAATATCCTCATCCTTTGCAGGAGCTGTTATAATTACTTTTTTTGCACCTGCATTAATATGTATCATCGCCTTTTCTCCTGTCCTAAAAACACCTGTCGCTTCAATGACAATATCAATACCCAAATCTTTCCATGGAAGCTTTGATGGGTCTCTCTCTGCAAACATTAAAACCTTTTTACCGTCAATAGTAATAAACACGTCTTCTGCATTGCTCACGTTAACATCTCTATGCCATGTCCCATAGTTCGAATCATGTTTTAAAAGAAATCCCAGTTGACCAACGGGGAAAAGATCATTTGTTGCTACAATTTCTAATTCCGAAAAATTGTCAAATATTTCTTTAAAAACTTGTCTTCCAATTCTACCTAAACCATTTATTGCAATTTTAGCCATTATTACCTCCTGAATAAGTTTTTGTTATTCTATAAAAAATACCTGCTTAGTCATCTTCTTTTGCTGCGAGGGGGAATACCAAGAATATTCCTATATTTTGCTACAGTCCTCCGCTTAATATTAATTTTCATAGTAGCCAATTTTTCTACTATATCACCATCGCTAAGTGGTAATTGCTTGTCTTCAGAAAAAATAATTTTTTTGATTTTTTCTTTTAATTCCTCCTCATTATAAGGAATATTTTTTCTTTGTACAAAAAAGTGTAAAGGATAAATACCGCGAGGCGTAGCAATATATTTGTTTTGAACAAGACGTGAAATAACAGAAGGGGAATTAGCAGTCACTTTGCAGAGCGTTTCTATGTTCATTTTTTTAGGATATAACTGAGTTCCTCTTAAAAAAGCGTTTTCATTTTCTGCGATAGAGCGTCCTATACTCAAAAGCCTTTCATCCCTTTCTTCAATTGACATTCTCGCCCATTTTGCTTTTTGAAAAAAATCTTGCAAAAATTTTATTGTTTTTGGGTCAGTTGCTTCAGCTAACATTTTCTTATACTTTTGGTTTACAACGATTTCTCTGCGGAGCGTTTTATTCAAAGATACATTCAATACCTCACCGTCTGTTTCTACAATGATATCAGGAATATTTCTTTTCCCTTTCACTTCTGCAAACATTAAACCGGGAGAGGGACACAAGCAAATCAACTTAGCTCTAAGTTCCTTAAGAGTATCAATATTTATGCCGACTTTTCTCGAAATTTCCTTATATTTTTCCTTCGCGAGTTCTTCAATATGGTTATTAATAATATGCTTAACTTTAGTGCTAACACTGCCATTTTTACTTTCCAATTGAAGTATAAAACACTCGGAAAGATTTCTTGCACCGATGCCTGAAGGACTAACAGCCTGAATCTTTTTAAGAATTGCTTCTACTTCTTGTATTTTCACATTAAACTTTTTCGCTACTTTACCTAAGGGGATGTTACAGTAACCTTCTTTTGTAAAATTACCGATAAGAAATTCTCCTATTTCCCTCTCTTTGTCGCTCATTTTAAGCATCCTGAATTGATGTATAAGAAACGAATACATGTCTTCTGTATTTGTTTTAAGATAACTTTCGTCCACTTCATTGAGAGAAATATACTTTCCTTCTTCAACAAAAGGATTGGATTCAAATAATTCGTTAATAAATTCATTTAATTCAGCATTATTCATAGAAAAAAGCCTTGCCCTTAGTGCAAGGTAAGGCACAAATGAAAGCTTTACTTTGATTTTTTGTGTGTTTTTATTATTCATATTTTTTCAAAATCCTTCTAAGTCTGTAATATACGGCTTGCTTTGATAAATGGCTTAAAGAAAGTCGAGACAGCTCGGCAAGAGAGGCATAAGGATGCCGTAATCTCAGTAGGGCAACTTCTTCCAAATCATCACGAAGTTTATTAAGCTTTCCTTTTTTTCTAAGTTCTTTTAATATTTCTACCTGCTTTAGCGCTGCGTTTGACTGTCTCCTTAAATTTGCATACTCAAAATTAGCTTTCCTGTTTATTTCGTTCGAAAGAGATTTTTCTATTCCATCGTCTTCCAGAAGCAAAAATACCGATAAAGAACCTATTGTATACATAAATTTCTTGATATTTTCTCTCCCCTTAATATAAATTTTATCACCTTTTATTAAATATTTTATACCAAACTTTAATAATATTTTAGCCACAAATTTTTTCTCAAATTCCTTTTCAATGTTCATCTCAAGATGATAGTAGGGAGGAGCAGAAAGTATTCCACAACCTAAAAACACTCCTCTCAAAAAAGATTTTTTAAATTCTTTGTTGCCTTTACTTACCTCTCTCAATAATTCTTTAATTTGAAATTCTTTTTTTATTCCTCTAAATTCTAATGTGGCTTTATCGCTTTCTTTTTGTAAAATATCCGAATCTCTCTGCACAGGAAATACATTAGCAAGAACCAAAGCTTTTCGTGCCACTGCTATTTCGCGAGAACTAAAAAGCAAACTTGTCGCACCAGCCGAATAAGAGAATTTCCCGTTCGATAAAAGAAAACCTATGAATTCACCTCTTTTTTCTCCAAATATATGCGCAAGTTCATTTTTGCACTGAACGTTTAAACTCTCCCCGCCATGATATCTGTTATGGTTTCTGCTAATTTTTCTGGATTGTGTCGTACTACATCACCTCTCTCAAGTGTAAAATTTTTTACTATACACTTTATTTTCATTTTTTGTATCTCATCGGTATTCGGCTTTACAACTTCTGCTCCAGCACCCATATATTTCTTCGTCGCAGTATCGCTTAATTCCATCTTATTTAACAGTGCGTATTCTACTACGTTCTCCCCAAGAATATCAGTTATTATTTTTATATGATCGTATGCAGTAAAATGATCCGTTTCACCGGGTTCCGTCATTATATTGGATACATACACTTTTTTTGCCCTACTTCGTCGTACTGTATCCGCTATTGATGGAAGAAGCAATGGAGGCACAACGCTAGTGTAAAGGCTTCCGGGTCCAATCACAATGACATCGGCTTGAGAAATTCTTTCCAGGGCCCTAATATATGGTTTTGCACTCTCTGGTTCAATAAAAATTCTCTTAATTTTACCATGATAATTTGTAATTTCAATTTCTCCCCTCACAACGTTTCCATCTTCAAATTCCGCACACAGTGTAATATCCTCTGTAGTAAAAGGCATCACTTCTCCATTTATAGATAAAATTTTGCTCATAGAAAGCACTGCGTCTCCAAAATCACCGGTCATTTTTGTTAGACCAGCTATAAGAATATTGCCAAGGTTGTGCCCATCTAAAAAAGAACCCTTTCCGCTGAATCTAAAAGAGAGAAGTCGCGATATAAAAGAACGCTCTTCCGATAAGGCAACAAGACAGTTGCGAATATCGCCCGGAGGAGGCATTTTTAACTCCTTCCGTAATATTCCAGAACTACCGCCAGTATCTGCCACTGTAATAACAGCTGAAATCTTAACAAACTTATCTCGCAAACCAGAAAGAACAGAAGTAGTGCCTGTGCCTCCACCAATTACAACTACTCTTTTCTTTAATCCCTCTTTTCTCTCCCCAAAGACTATGTCCATAATTTCTTTCGGGTCTTTATCAGGAACAAGCGCAGTAGAAATTGAAGAAAGAAGTTCTTTTATGCCAACAACAATTAATGATACTGCAAAAACAAAGAATAGAATGCCAGCTATTGGAATAACAAATTTGCCAAATGGAATTTTTTCAGCAAGATTCAAGAGAAAAATATTTCTCCAGGAATATAAATTGCTACGTGCAACATTAAGGTAGACAACAACAAACCCATATGTTAGCAGTGCAATCCCCAAAAAAATAGTAAATAAATATCTTTTTATCCGTACTCCCGGTAAAAGCCACCTAAACTTTGTAGATTTCGATAATCCTTTCATTTTTCCACATCCCTATGAATAATGGTTACAGAATAATGTTTTCCTTTCAAAAAATCTTCAAATAACTCACCTATTGCGACAGAGCGGTGTTTGCCGCCTGTACACCCGAAAGCAATGGTAAGATAAGACTTTCCCTCTTTTATATAGTTTGGAAGAAGAAAATCAAAAAGGTTTTCAATCTTGTCAATAAACTCTTTCGTTTCAGAGAAAGAAAGAATAAAATCTTTTATTTCTTCACTCCTTCCATCCTGTCGGCTTAACCGGTCTATATAAAATGGATTTGGTATAAAACGCACATCAATAACAATATCGGCCTGCAATGGAACACCATATTTATATCCGAACGTTACAATAGACAAATTTATAAGGTCGGAAGTAACACAAGAAAGTGCAGATACAATTTTTTCTTTTAAGTCCTTTAAAGCATAATTAGAAGTTTCAATGATATAATCTGCAGTTGCCCTTATTGCATACAACCTCTTTCTTTCTTCTTCAATCTTCTCTTGAATAGTAGCCATCTCTTGAATTGGATGCTTTCTTCGCGTTGCGGAAAATCGCTTTATTAGAACATCTTCAGACGCCTCAAGGAAGATTATTTTTACCGAGAATCTTGCATCGTTTCTTAGTTTGAGAATCACTTCAGGTAAAAGATCCAGGAACTCTCCGCTTCTTACATCTACCACTATGCCTATTTTATTTATTTTGCCCTCTGTTTTTTCACAAAGCTCAATAAAAGGAGATATAAGACTGGGTGGCAAATTATCTACGCAAAAATATCCAATGTCCTCTAAAGTGCCAATTGTTTTTGTCTTTCCAGCTCCACTTAATCCCGTTACAATTACAACACTAATCTTTTCTTTCATCCTTTTATTATACAGACTTATTTACTTTCTTTCAACTCAGGCAAGATACGATGGTTATATGCAAACCTCTTCTTTAATGCATAAAAATAGATCATTCAAAAATAAATCCAGCTATAAAGTAATAAACTGTTCAAACACTATATTAGCCAGGAACACTCCTCTTTTTGTAAGACGAATGTACCTTTCATCCTCTTCAATTAATCCATTTAGAGACAAAAATTCAATCTCTCCCACAAAATCGTTAACCGGGAAGCTACCAAACCTTGTGTAATAAAGATACTTGTCGCATCCTTCTAAAAGTCTTAAATTCATCATGATATGTTCGCCCTTTGCCTTCTTGCCTTTTAAGTGTTCGTATAAACCAATTGGTAAAGTATTGTCATTAAGTTTCTTATAATAATTATCGAGTTTTAAAACATTTCTTGTCCTTTTCCTTTTATAATAACTTCCCGCAGCTACTCCAAAACCAAGATAAGGCAAGTTTTTCCAATAAGTCACATTGTGTTTGCATTGAAAATTATCCTTTGAAAAATTAGAGATTTCGTAATGTTTATAGCCACTACTCTCCAAAAAATCTATACCCATCCTGTATTGTTCCGCTTCTTCATCACTGCCGGGGAAATGAAGAACTTTTCTTTTCCTGTAAAACAAAGTGCCCCTCTCAATAAGCAGAGAATAAAAAGAAATGTGCTCTGCATCAAGGTTTACGGCTTTTTTCAGGGAGTGCATCAAATCTTTAATAGTTTCCCCTGGCAGAGCAAACATAATGTCGATGTTTATATTGTTAATACCAGCCGCTTTTAAAGATGCAAAGCTTTTATAAATTTCATCTGCATCATGTATTCTTCCCAGTAAATTCAGCGTAGTATCATTAAAAGACTGAGCGCCCATGCTTATACGATTTATTCCCAATGTACGAAATTCTTTGAACTTTTTTGCTTCAATAGATTCAGGATTTGCTTCAAGAGTAATTTCAGCAGACGATAATAGCTTGAAATTTCTCTGCACTGTCAATAAAATACTTTCCACATCGTTCACAGTAAGAAGGGAAGGTGTCCCTCCTCCAAAGTATACTGTGGAAACAGGAAGATCACTTAAATCATTTTTTTTACTGAAAAAGAAAATCTCCCTATTAAGATATTCTACGTATTTGCGAACCTCATCTTTTTTGAAATTAAAAGATACAAAATCGCAATAATTACACTTTTTTAAACAAAAAGGTATATGGATATAGATAGAAATGCCTCTATTTTTTACGATCACTCTTTACTGATAATATTGAAAAGAAAGCTTCTTGAGGAAGTTGAATTCGGCCAATTTGTTTCATTTTCTTTTTACCAAGTTTTTGCTTTTCCAAAAGTTTCCGCTTCCTTGTAACATCCCCTCCATAACATTTTGACAACACATCTTTCCTATACGCCACAATACGTTCTTTCGCAATTATTCTACTGCCAATGGCTGCTTGTAATGCAACTTCGAACATCTGTCTGGGAATAACCTTTCTCATACGCATCAATAATTGCCGTCCCACATAATCAGCCTTATCTCTATGTGTAATAAATGACAGTGCATCTACGGGCTCTTTGTTCACTAAAAGATCCACTTTCACAAGATCCGCTTTTTTAAATCCTTTAAATTCATAATCGAGTGTACCATACCCTCTTGTCACAGATTTAAGAGTATCAAAAAAATCTACAATAATCTCCTGCAATGGAATTTTGTACCTTAAAATTGTCCTCTTTGATTCAGGATAAACCATATCTATAAATTGCCCCCTCCTCCCTTTTACAAGCTCCATAACATTACCAATATATTCCGGAGGCAACATAAGAGATGCATCTACGATCGGCTCTCTAATTTCTTCTATCTTCGATGGATCAGGAAATTTGTTTGGACTATCCACCTGCAACACTGTTCCATTTCTCAAAACAACTTCATATATTACATTTGGTACTGTTGCTATGAGCTCTTGCCCAAATTCTCTTTTAAGTCTTTCAATTGTAATCTCAAGGTGTAGTAAGCCAGAAAAACCACATCGAAATCCAAAACCCAATGCCTGCGAATTTTCTGGTTCAAATGTAAACGCAGGATCATTTAAATGAAGTTTTTCAAGAGATTTTTTAAGCGATTCAAATTCATTGGTATTTAAAGGGTATAAACCTGCAAACACCATCGGTACATTTTTTCTAAACCCCAAAATAGCTGCTAATGTAGGGTTAACCACAGTTGTAACAGTATCTCCAGTAAGCACATCCAGGGGTTCCCTTATAATTGCGGTAAAATAACCAACCATACCGCTCGTTAGTTCATCGCATTGCTCCATTTTCAATTTAAACACACCTACTTCTTCCACCTGAAATTCTTTTTCTGAAGACATAAATTTAATTTTATCACCTATGCGAATCGTGCCATCCATTATTCTCACATACACCACTACACCTTTATACATATCAAAGTGCGAATCAAACACAAGTGCTTTAAGCGGCGCATTGTTGTTTACATGAGGAGGTGGAATTTTTTTAATTATTGCTTCTATTAAATCATCAATACCGGTGCCCAATTTCGCGCTAATCTGCAAAATTTCATCCCTCGATAATCCTACCATCTCTTCGATTTCCTTTATTGTCCCCTCAATGTCAGCGCCTTTAATATCAATTTTATTCAAAGCGGGGACAATGGTAAGATTATGCTCTAATGCAAGATAAGTATTGGCAATAGTCTGGGCTTCAACGCCCTGGGAAGCATCGACAAGAAGCACTGCCCCCTCACATGCTTTTAAGCTACGTGATACTTCATAATTAAAATCAACATGACCCGGGGTATCTATAAGATTAAACTGATATTCATCACCTTTTTTGTCTTTAATCTTAATAGCGACAGGATGCGAACGAATAGTAATACCTCTCTCTTTTTCAAGAGACATATCATCTAAAATTTGATCTTTCTTATTGCGTTCTGTTACCAACCCTGCTTTTTCAAGCAGTCTATCGGCAAGTGTCGATTTTCCATGATCAATATGCGCTATAATTGAAAAATTCCGTATCTTACTATTTCGCACTAACTATTTCTCTTTCTTTGCGAAGCTTGGTAGTTTTTGACTCTTCGTCGTAATCTACAATGATTGTATTCCCACTACGAAACTCTTCTTTTAGAAGAGCCATAGCAATTGGGTCTTCCACTTCTTTTTCGATAAGCCGTTGCAATGGTCTTGCCCCGTACTCTGCACTGTAACCATTCTTTACTAAGTGTGCTTTAATCTTACGAGTAAGTTTTATGCTTATTTTTTCATCTGATATATTCTTTTCTATTCTCTTCATCATAATATCCACTATCTGCATAATTTCTTCTGGTGTTAATGGATAAAAAACAATAATATTGTCTATTCTATTAAGAAATTCCGGCTTAAAAATCTTCTTAAGAGAAGTTAAAAGTTTCTTTTTATTATCTTCAAAAGTCTTTTCGGCGCCTCCTACAGAAAAACCCAACGCGTTAGATTTAAATATATCCGTGCCATAATTAGATGTAAGTATAATTGCCGTATTTTTAAAATTGACTGTGTGTCCCTGAGCATCTGTCAAACGCCCTTCATCCATAATCTGAAGAAGAATGTTAAATATATCAGGGTGAGCCTTTTCAATTTCATCAAAAAGTACCACGGAATAAGGTTTTCTTCTTACAGCCTCCGTAAGCGTCCCCCCCTCTTCATATCCCACATAGCCTGGAGGAGAGCCAATCAAACGCGACACTGTAAATTTCTCCATATATTCAGACATATCAAACCTTATTAGAGCAGTATCATTTCCAAAAAGAAATTCTGCAAGTGCTTTTGCAAGTTCTGTTTTTCCGACACCAGTAGGCCCTAAAAAAAGGAAAGAACCCATAGGTTTTCTCGGATTTTTTAGACCAGCTCTTACTCTTCTTATAGAGTTAGAAACAGATTTTACTGCAATATCTTGACCAACGATTCTTTTGTGAAGTTCTGTTTCCATATTTATAAGTCTACCTTTTTCATCCGATACAAGTTTCTCAACGGGAATACCAGTCCATAATGATACTACCCTCCTTATGTTGTTATCTGTCACTTTTGGTATATCACCAGACAATGCAACAGAAGGTGGCATAATCTTTTTCGCTTTTTCCATTGTCTTTTTTTCCTCTTCTTTGAGTTTTTCCATTTTTTTAGAATCCCCGTCTTTTATTGCTTGAAATCTGGCATCTCTTATTAATTTTAACTTCTCTTCTAAATTTTTTGGCTCAGATCTTTTAGAAAAATTTAATCGTACTCGCGCAGCTGCCTCATCAATAAGATCTATTGCTTTGTCAGGTAAAAACCTATCATTAATATATTTTACAGAAAGTCTAACTGCTGACCATATCGCTTCGTGAGTAATCTTGACCCGGTGAAATCCTTCATAGTGTTCACGCAAGCCTTCAAGAATTTTCACACTCTCGCTTACTGTTGGTTCCTTTACAAATATCGGCTGGAATCTCCTTTCAAGCGCAGTATCTTTTTCTATATATCTCCGATACTCTTTTAAGGTAGTTGCACCTATTACCTGTATTTCACCTCTCGCTAACGCAGGTTTTAAAATATTAGAGGCATCTATTGCACCTTCAGCGGCTCCTGCTCCAACTATTGTATGAAACTCATCAATAAACAATATTATATCCTTCTGGGCTTTATTAAGTTCCTTCAAAATCTTTTTCATTCGCTCCTCAAATTCCCCTCTATACTTTGTGCCGGCAATAATTGATGCGATATCAAGTGCAACGAGTCGTCTTCCTTTAAGCAAATATGGTACTTTTTCTGAAATAATTCTTTGAGCTAATCCTTCCACTATTGCTGTTTTGCCCACCCCAGGATCACCAATAATAGCAGGATTATTCTTTTTCCGCCTCATAAGAATTTCAATTACTCGCTCCATCTCATCTTCTCGCCCTATCACCGTATCCAGCTTCCCTCTTTTTGCAAGAAGAGTAAGATCTCTGCTGTATTGATCAAGAATAGGTGTTTTTATTTGATTAGGGGTATAAGCTACTGTTTTATCATAGGATATTTTCTTCTCGCCCAACAGCGAATATATTGTTTCTTCAAGCTGCGCAAAATCAATTCCAATATCCTGTAAAATTTTAACAGCAACTCCTCCACCTTCGTGAATAATTGCAAGCAAAATATGCTCTGTATTAATATATGAATCTCCCAGATTAGCTACTTCTTTTTCGGAAATTTCCAGAACTCTTTTTGTTCTAGGAGTAAGTATTACATCTTCTTTTTCAAAAACATCACTCTTTCTATCCTCTCTTATGAGTGATTCAACCCTTTCTATTATCTCGTGTGGATCTGCACCAATGCTAATAAGAGCACGGTAGGCAACACCTTCTTCGATCTTAATAAGACCAAGTAATATATGTTCGGTGCCTAAATAATCATTATTTAGAAAGTTTGCTTCTTCCTGAGCAAGCCAGATTACTTTCTGGGCCATCTCAGTCAAATTATTCCAGTTCATTTTTTCATCTCCTCTTATATTTTACTCATTTTAGGTGAAATCGTCAAATGTTATAAAAAAGTAAGAATAATGCTAATAAAATTTTACTTTTTTCTAATTTCTGTTAAAATAGAACGGCTATAAATTAGGAGGTTAAATAAATGCAAAACGAAGATTATACAGCTAAAAATATCAGGGTTTTAGAGGGGCTTGAACATGTACGAAAACGCCCATCAATGTATATAGGTTCTACCAATGAAAGAGGGCTCCATCATCTCGTATTTGAAGTAGTAGATAATAGTATTGACGAAGCAATGGCTGGACACTGCTCAGAAATTAATGTCATTCTTCACAGAGATAGCACCGTTACGGTAATCGATAATGGTAGGGGTATACCTGTAGATATACACCCGACCTTAGGAGTTTCCGGTGTTGAAGTGGCTCTGACAAAACTAAATGCAGGCGGAAAATTTGATAATAAAGCATATCATGTTTCTGGTGGATTGCATGGAGTAGGTGTTTCGGTAGTAAATGCGCTATCTGAAAAACTTTATGTAAAAGTAGTGAGAGATAAGGTGACATACGAACAAGAATTTGTAAGAGGTAAAGCACAATATCCACTAAGAAAAAAAGAATCAACCACTACTGAAAAAAATGGCACGGAAATTACATTCAAACCAGATTCATTGATCTTTGAGATACTAAAATTTGAACCTTCCATCATAAAGCCAAAACTCAAAGAATTGGCATACCTAAACAGTAGATTAAAAATTACATTTACTGATGAGGAAGCAGAGAACAAAGAAGTTTATTTTTCGGTAAACGGCATTAAAGATTTTATAAAAGAAATTCACAGCGAGCAACAAGTACTCCCAAGCGAAGTCATATACATGAAAAAAGAGGAAGAAAATTTCTTTTTAGAGGTTGCATTGCAATACAACAGTGGCTTTGGAACAGATATAAGGTCCTATGCAAACAATATTTGCACAATTGATGGAGGTACCCACGAGACAGGTTTTAGAATGGCTCTAACGAAATTGTTAAATGATCAAGCTAAGCAGATGAACCTCTTAAAAAATGGGATGCCTTTGTCGGGGGAAGATGTAAGAGAAGGACTTACGGCAATAATTAATTTAAGAATCATGAACCCACAATTCGAGGGACAAACAAAAACAAGACTCGGCAACTCAGAAGTAAAAAATCTTGTGTCTGAAACTGTAAAAGAAAAATTTACTATATACTTTGATCATCATGTTGAAGATTTAAAACAAATTATAAAAAAATCTATTATCGCTCATAATGCACGAGCTGCAGCCAAAAAAGCAAGAGAGTTAGTAAGAAGGAAGAATAGCCTTGATTTCACGGGAAGACTCCCAGGTAAACTAGCCGATTGTTCTACAAATGATCCAGAAAAAGCAGAAATATACATCGTTGAAGGAGAATCTGCAGGTGGAAGCGCAAAGCAAGGAAGAGACAGAGGATTCCAGGCTATACTCCCACTCAGAGGAAAAATACTAAACGTAGAAAGAGCAACTCTAAACAATGCACTTGCCAATCAGGAAATCAAAAATCTTATAACATCCCTTGGCTGTGGTATATTGGAAGAGTTTACAGCAGAAAAACTTAGGTACCACAAAGTAGTCATTATGACAGACGCAGATATAGATGGCGCTCATATAAGGACATTATTGCTTACATTCTTTTTCAGATATATGCGGCCACTTATCGAAGACGGGTATCTATATATTGCTCAACCGCCATTGTATAAAATAAAATCAAACAAAAAAATCTACTATGCATTTTCTGATGAAGAATTAAAAAGAACGTTATCACAAATACAAGAAAAAACAGAAATTCAACGTTACAAAGGACTTGGAGAAATGGATGCAACACAATTATGGGAAACCACAATGGATCCATCAAGAAGAGTTATATTAAGAGTAACAATAGGAGAAGCAGAAAGAGCAAATATTCTCTTTGATATTCTCATGGGCAAAAATGTAGAACCGAGAAAGAAGTTTATAGAAGATCATGCAAAAGAAGTAGCAAATTTAGACATTTAGGGGTGAGATATGGCAGATCTGTTTGGTGAAAAAGTTATAAACATTCCCGTAGAAGAGGAGATTACAAAATCTTATATTGATTATTCAATGAGCGTAATTATAGGAAGAGCACTACCAGATATTCGAGACGGCTTAAAACCAGTTCATAGAAGAATTTTATATGCAATGGAAGAAATGTCGTGCATCCCAAGTAAACCACATAAGAAAAGCGCTAGAATTGTAGGAGAGGTTTTAGGAAAATTCCATCCACACGGAGATGTTGCAGTATATGACGCATTAGTCAGAATGGCACAACCATTTTCCTTGAAACATCCATTAATAAATGGTCATGGAAATTTCGGCTCTATTGACGGAGATTCCCCTGCTGCAATGCGTTATACCGAAGTACGCCTTGATAAAATTGCATTAGAAATGTTAGAAGACCTGAATGAAAATACTGTAGATTTCATTCCAAATTTTGATGCCACATTGCAAGAGCCCGTCGTACTCCCAACAAAAATACCAAACCTCTTAATTAACGGATCTTCGGGTATTGCAGTGGGAATGGCAACAAATATCCCGCCTCACAACCTTTTAGAAATTTCGGACGCATTAATTCATATTATAGATAAGGAAATTTTAAAGGGCGATGAAGTTAAACCAGAAGAACTTTATGATATTATAAAGGGTCCCGATTTCCCAACATCAGGAATAATTGTCGGAAGGGAAGGGATAAAAAGTTACTTCGATACAGGAAGAGGCAGCATCACAATAAGAGGAAAAGCACACATAGAGGAAAAACAAAAAGGCAAAAGATATTTTGTCATCACTGAACTTCCTTTTGCTGTGAACAAAGCAGAACTCGTAGAAAAAATTGCCAAACTCGCAAAGATGAAGAGACTCGAAGGAATTGAGGATTTACGAGATGAATCGGACAGAGATGGTATCCGTATAGTAATAAAACTTAGCAGAGAAACCAATATCAACGTATTCGAAAATAGGCTTCGCCTTCATACGCTTTTTGAAAAACATTATGGAATAATGCTCATTGGAATACTTAATAATGTGCCAAAAGTATTTACAATGAAAGAACTCTTAATGGAATTTCTCATTTTCAGGAAAGATGTTCTTGTAAGAAAAACAACTTTCGAGCTTAATAGAGAAAAAGAGCGTCTGGAGATTTTAGAAGGCTTAGGGAAGGCAATACAACAAATTGATGATGTCATAAAAATAATACGTGCCTCAAAAAATGCACAAGAGGCAGCAACAGGACTGGTAAATTTGCTGTCTGCTTCAGATAGACAGATAAAAGCTATTCTCGAAATGAAGCTCTCACGTCTTACTAATATGGAGATAGATAAACTTAACAATGACATTGATACCACCACGAAAAAAATTGGTTCCTTGACAGAAACACTGGAAAAGAAAGAGAAACAATGGTTAATAATAAAAGAAGACCTTTCAAGAATAAAAGCGAGATACGGAACTAATAGAAAAACAGATATTACTGCATCTGAAGAAGAAATAAATATCGAAGATACAATAGAAAACAAAAAAATTATCATATCCGCAACACGCGACGGTTATATAAAACGTTTACGTGAAACTACATTTAAATTACAACACAGAGGAGGTAAAGGCGTACTAGGCCAAGCTTCTGGTGAAGAAGACTATCCCAGTGATATATATACCACATTTACAAAAAGCACAATGTTGTTCTTTACAAACACGGGGAAAGTGTATAGCATAAAAGCATACAAAATACCAGAAAGCAGAAGAGAATCAAAGGGGACACCCATACGTAGACTTCTTCGAATAAAAAATGATGAAAGGATATCAGCTACCTTCTCTCTTGACGACGAATCGAATTATGAAAATTTCATCATGGTAACAAGAAAAGGCAAAGTAAAAAAAGTTAAGATATCTGAATTTACAACTGTCTATATCAATGGCAAACGTGCAATTGGGCTTAATAAGGGAGATGAATTACTGACATTGCGTCCTGTGAAAAAAAATGATGAAGTAATTATAATTTCTAGAAAAGGCTATGGTGTGCGCTTTGATGCAAATGAAATTAGATCAATGGGAAGAATTGCAAAAGGCGTAATAGGGATAAGATTCCGCGGAGGGGACGAGGTCGAAGGAATGGAGGTTATACAGGAAGGAACGGAAGTATTCATTATAACCACAAATGGCTACGGAAAACGATTAATTGGAAAAAAGGTTAGGAAAGTTAGACATGGCGGCCTCGGCGTTAAGTGCATTAAATTAGATGAAAAAACAGGAGAAGTTCAGGCAATCCAAAATGTAACTAAAGATGATGAAATATTTGTTGTTACAAAAAACGGGAATGTAATAAAAATAAAGGCCTCTACCGTATCTATATTAAGTCGCTATGCAAGAGGAGTAAGGATCTTGAGATTCAAAGCCAAAAATGATGAAGTCGCATCGATAGCTGTAAGCAAAAAGAATGAAAATATCTAAGCAAGACTATACCCCTGCTGTTAAAACAGGGGTTCTAATTGGAGCAATTTTGATAGGTTTGGTTATCCTGCTATATGCTATATTCAAAATAAGAAGGGTGTTCCCTACTATTTTTTATGGTATATTTATCGGATATTTGCTTCTCCCGATTACTAATTTCTTCTCGAAAAAAATCCCCAGATTTTTTGCTTCACTCCTTACAATAACCTTATTTCTCTCAGCACTCATTCTTATGGGATACATACTCATTCCAAAAATAATCAAAGAAGCCAGCGAAGTTACTGTAAATCTGCCAAATATAGTTAATTCGATTTCAGCCTTTTTAGAAAACTTAATAAATAAACTTCCACTAAATATGCGCGGAAACCTATTAAAATCACTCCTGGACAATGCTGATAGCATATTCAAAACAAATATAGGGCTATTAGAAACAACATTTTTCACAACACTAATGCAAAAAATAAGACTCATACCATCTTTCTTTATCTCTATTGTTCTCGCATTCTTTTTTATGAAAGATTCTGCAATGTTATATAATGTATCCTCAAAACTCTTCAAAGACAACAAGAATAAATCATGGATAAAGTTTTTAAAAGAAAACAATGAAGAAATCAGAACTTATTACGGTACACTATTAATAATAGCAATATGCACAGGAATAATGATAGGAACAATGAGCTATTTCGTTGGACTAAAGTATTTTTTGCTCATTGGATTTATGGACTCATTTCTCGAATTGCTTCCATACGTGGGGCCTACCATAGTTTATATCATAGGTGCAACGTTTGCAGCACTTACTTCACTTAAAACTTTTTTGTTATTTTCAGCTTTTTTTATTGCCATAGAAATCATACAATCACAAATCGTTATTCCACATTTCGCAGGAAAAAGAATAAAAATGCCTCCAGTTGCAATTATTTTGCTAATTATCTTAGGAGGCTCACTAGCTGGAGTGCTTGGCATTATTATTGCAGTACCTTCATTTATAGTCATTAGAAACATAATAAAAATTCTCCGCCCGACATTTTATCAAACAATTAAAACTACTTGACAGAAAACCTTAAATCAGTACAATAAGAAGTTGCAATATCACATATAAAAGGCTAAAAACCGGTGCCTTTTATAGTGAAAGGAGGCTAAATAGATGGAAGCAATTATAAAAACTGGTGGCCATCAGTACAGAATTAAATCTGGTGACGTTATTAAAGTCCAGAAATTAACTGGTAAAATAGGCGACAAAGTACATTTTAAAAATGTACTCATGCTGAAAGACGGAAAAACTGTTAAATTAGGCACGCCAGAAATAGAAAATGTATCAGTAGAAGGAATTATCACTGAGCAGGGGAAAAGTAAAAAAATCATTGTATTTTTTTATCGAAACAAAACAAGAAACAGGAAAAAAAATGGTCATAGACAACCTTATACAATGGTAAAAATAAATAAAATCCTAAACGAGGTGAATAAAAATGGCTAGAAAAAAATCTAGAACAAATGGAAGAGATAGTAACCCTAAATACCCCGGCGTAAAACTTTACGGTGGTCAGAAAGCAAAAGCTGGAAATATTATTGTTAGACAAATAGGCGAAAAAATAAAACCAGGGAAAAATGTTGGAGAAGGTAATGATTATACACTTTTCGCATTAAAACAAGGTGTAGTAAAATTCGAAAAGAAAAAAACAAAGACAATAGTTCATATTCTGACTGAGGAGATTTAGCTTACGATAAAGAAAAGATTCATAGATCATGCCACCATCACAATAAAAAGCGGTAAGGGAGGCAATGGAGCAGTAAGTTTTCGTCATGAAAAGTTTGCCCCCCATGGTGGCCCTAACGGAGGGGATGGCGGAAATGGAGGCAGTGTAATTATACGGGCAACCCAGAACCTCAATACATTAAACCATTTCATCCATCAAAAACATTTCGCCGCAGAAAACGGAGAAAGTGGCAAATCAACCAACAAACACGGTAAAAATGGTAAAGATATCATAATAATGGTCCCGCGAGGGACCATTGTGCTAAATAGAGACACTAATGAAATAATTGCAGATCTCGACAAAGATAACCAATCTATCGTTGTAGCGAAGGGTGGAAAAGGCGGGAAAGGAAATAAAAGCTTTGCAACTCCAACAGAGCGCACTCCTCATTACAGTGAAAATGGCGAAAACAGTAAAACAATACACATAGAGTTAAGATTAAAGATTTTGTCAGATGTAGGTATCATAGGATTACCTAATGCAGGAAAATCCACATTACTTACGGCTGTATCCAATGCTAAACCAACAATAGCGAACTATCCATTTACTACACTTTCTCCAAAGATTGGGATGGTAAAAATTGGTATAAATAAAGGATTTCTAATGGCTGACCTCCCCGGACTCATAGAAGGAGCAAGTAAAGGAAGAGGAATGGGTAATGAATTTCTCGCTCATATAGAAAGAACAAAAGTATTATTAGTTTTAATAGATGGTACGGAACGAAAAAAGATTCTTTCAGCCTTTAAAAACCTACTAAACGAACTAAGGGAATATAACCCCGGGATTCTCAACAAGCAAAGAGTTGTAGCGGTTAATAAAATAGATCTTTGGAGCATAAAAAGAACAAAAGAGATAAAGGATAAATTCAATAAATTAGGCGAAGAGGTATATTTTATCTCTGCACTGCACAAAATGGGCCTCGACCCTCTTTTATACAGATTGCATAAACTTGTTCTATCAGTAACACCAGAAAAGAAGGTCACAGTAAAAGAAAAAACTATTGCGCTCACTGAAAATGACTTAAAAAAGTTTTTAAAAATCGAAAAGATAAGCTCACATATATTCAAAGCAACTCAAGACGAATTAGAAAGAAGAGTCCAATTAAGCGATCTTGAGAAAACAGGAAGTATTGCAGAACTTTTCAGGTTTTTCAAAAAAATAAAATTAGAAAAAGAACTGAAAAGAGCAGGAATAAAAGATGGAGATAGGGTAATCATAGGCAATAAAAGTTTTATATTCAAACAAGATGAAAAAAACAAATAAAATAGGCCTTTTTGGCGGAGCGTTTAACCCGATACATAACGGTCATCTCTTCGTTGCCAAAGAATCGATAAAGACTTTCAATTTAAATAAAATAATCTTTATCCCCACAGGGAATCCTGTCTTTGAAAAACAAGAGCTGCTGAATAAACAAATACGCGCAAATTTTGTAAAAAATGCTATTTCAAATGAAAAAAATTTTGAAGTTTCTTTTTTCGAAATAGAAAGAGAAGCACCTTCATTTTTTATAGATACACTACAACACTTCAATAATGGCAAAGATATGCTTTTTACCATTCTCGGGGAAGATACATTTATGCAGTTTCAAAAATGGAAATCACCGGAAGAAATTTTAGAAAATTCATACCTTATCGTAGCAAAACGATATGAAGGAAATTTTGTAAGGACAAAAAAATATATTAAAAAATACTTCACAGAATACAAAGAAAAAATACTTTTTCTTTCACACCCTCTATTTTCGATATCATCTACGCTAATAAGAGAAAGAATCAAAAAAGAAAAGCATATTTCCTATCTTCTGCCTGAGAGTATAGAAAAAAAAATAGTAGAGAATGGTTACTATAGATAAATTAAGGAAAGAAGTTAAAAAAAGACTTTCACTTAATCGATTTGAACATTCTGAAAGAGTTGCAAATATGAGCGAAAAACTCAGTAAAATTTGGAATGGAGACACCGCAAAACTCATTTACGCAGCCTATCTACATGATATAGCACGAGATATGCCTACAAAAGATCTGGTAAAAATAGTAAAAGAAAATGGTTATCGAATAAGCAAACTTGAGTATGCAAAGCCAGTTCTTTTGCACAGTTTGGCTGGAACAATTATCGCTGAAACAATTTTTGGCGTTAACGACCAATCAATACTCAATGCAATCCGGTACCATACAACTGGAAGAAAAGGGATTACCGTTAACGAAGCAATTATTTATGTAGCGGATTTTACAGAATGCGGAAGAAACTTCAAAGAAGCAAACATTGTAAGAAAAATCTCTTTCAAAAATCTAAAAGAGGCAGTTTTAAAAGAAACAGAGTTTAATGCCTGCTTTTTAATGAATAAAAGAAAACTTATTCACCCTTATTCCATAGAGATGTTTAATGATCTACTAAAAAATGAGATTCTTCCGTAAATCTCACTCAATTCGCACTGTTTCGGTTGACTAAAAACGGAATAAAAATATAATATAGATGCAAGCGGGAGTAGCTCAGGGGTAGAGCTCTGGCTTCCCAAGCCAGTTGTCGCGGGTTCAAATCCCGTCTTCCGCTCCAAAGAAGAAAAGGCGCCGTCGCCAAGTGGTAAGGCAAGGGTCTGCAAAACCCTTATCGTCGGTTCGACTCCGATCGGTGCCTCCAAAATTTGTGCCGGGGTGGCGGAACTGGCAGACGCACGGGACTTAAAATCCCGCGATGGCAACATCGTACCGGTTCAATTCCGGTCCCCGGCACCAGTCCAGTTCCGATGTTACTTTTAGTTTAGAATAATCAGTTTCTAATAAAAAAATTAATTAAAAATTACCATCAAGCATTATAATTCTCCGTCTATCCAACGATATCTTTGAATTGAATAACTTTCTCTTTACCCGTTGCAATCATTCCTGGAAAATAACCAAAAAGTTGATGACCTCGGATTTAAGAATTAAAAGATCAGTTTTTGCAATACGTTCATAAAAAGGAAAAATTAAATATTAACCTAGTGAAATAATTGTATTTTAATGACTCACGGTTTGATAAATTCATTCAGGTCATATGAAAATACAACATCTTCGCCGAGCTTTATAAGCTCAGTTTTCTTATAAAATTCTATTTGTATTCCTTCCTTTTGTTCCATACCGTTAATCATCCTCCTTTCACTGAAATCTTAATTAGTGTTAATTTTAAGAATAATTATGTTTTGTGATCGCCATATTTCTACATTTTTGTATCAAAAACAGCGTGTTGCCTCATTTAATTTTCTGTATATTATTATATAATGTAAAGAAACGATGATAAGGAGATACTAAAATGAAAAAAACTTTAATAGTATTTTATTCAAGAACAGGAAACACTAAAAAAATAGCGCAAGAAGTGGCAAAACTTGTCCCGGGAGACATAGAAGAAATAATTGACGAAAAAAACAGGAATGGATTGTTAGGGTGGTTAATTTCAGGAATGGATGCCTTTCTGAAAAAATACACATCTATAAAACAACCCGAAAAGAACCCTTCACAATACGATATTGTAATCATTGGTACACCTATATGGGCAACCAATATATCTACGCCAATCAGGACTTATATGCATAATTATAAAGATGGCTTCAAAAATACTGCTTTTTTCTGCACTTCTGCCGGAGATCGTCCTAAAGATACACTAAAAATATTTAAAGATATGGAAAAACTTTGCAGTAAAAATCCCGTTGCCCTGGTAAGTTTTAGCCAAAAAGACGTCAAAGCAAATTCTTTTGAAAAAATAAAAGAATTTGCTAAAAAATTGAATCGTTAATATCTACATATATAAAACCCCTTTACTAGTTGACAAAAAATGTTTTTCGCATAAACTCCTTAAGAGCAAACAATGAAAGGAGAATAAAATGAAAGATTCTTACGGAATTGCAAAATTGGGAATCATAAATACAAATGAAGTATACAGAAATCTTACACGAGCAGAACTTATAGAGTTTGCAATACAAAATAAAGAAGGAATACTCACAGATAAAGGTTCTATCAGCATAAATACAGGAAAATATACAGGGCGCTCGCCAAAAGACAGATTTATCGTAGACCAGCCTTCCATACACAATCAAGTCGATTGGGGAAAAATTAATATTCCTACAACAGAAGAAGTATTTGAAAAACTATATGTAAAGGCAACGGCCTATCTACAAGAAAAAAATGTTTTTATATATGATGGCTATGTTGGACATGATATACAGGCAAGAATGTCACTCAGGATCATCTCAGATTATGCGTCTTCTGCTCTTTTATCCACAAATATGTTTGTAAAAGCAGATAAAAAAGATTTAAATCTTCATAATCAAGCTGATTTTACAGTAATTGCAATTCCAGGGTGTAAAACCATTCCAGAAATAGATGGAGTACGCAGTGAAGTAGCTATAGTAATTAACTTTGACAAAAAAATCGCTATCATCATTGGAAGCGCTTACGGAGGAGAAATAAAAAAGGTTATGTTCTCAATAATGAATTTTTTACTCCCAGCAAAAAATATATTCCCCATGCATTGCTCTGCAAATGAGGGACAAGACGGAAATTCAGCACTATTCTTTGGATTATCCGGGACAGGCAAAACAACAATATCCATGGATCCTGAAAGAATTCTTATTGGAGACGATGAGCATGGATGGGGAAGCGATAAAATATTTAATATGGAAGGTGGTTCCTATGCAAAAATCATAGATATTACACCTGAAAAAGAACCTCGCATTTTCAATGCAATAAGATTCGGTACATTATTAGAAAATGCTGTAATAAGAAACGATAGAACTCCTGATTATGCAGATAGCAAATATACTGAAAACACAAGAGCAGCAATACCAATGGAATACATTGAGAATGCCAAAATGGATGGAATCGGTTCAATTCCTTCCGTAATTTATTTTCTCACAGCAGATGCATTTGGAGTATTGCCTCCAATATCCAGACTTACAAAAGAACAAGCGATGTATCATTTTATGAGCGGGTACACAGCAAAAGTTGCTGGTACTGAAACAGGAATAATAGAACCTTTGCCAACATTTTCAGCTTGCTTTGGTGCCCCATTTATGATGAGACATCCCGCAGTTTATGCAAAAATGCTTGGAGAAAAAATAGAAAAATACCATACAGATGTTTTTTTAGTCAATACAGGATGGGCTGGTGGTCCATATGGAATAGGAAGTAGAATAAAACTCGCTTACACGCGAGCAATGGTAAGCACTGCACTGAATGGAAAATTAAAAAATGTAGAATACACAGAAGAACCTGTCTTTGGACTGCAAGTTCCCAAAGAAATACCCGGTTCTATCGTTCCTAGCGAAATTCTTCTTCCAAAAAACACATGGAAAGATAAAGAATTATACGACAAAACTGCCATAAAGCTTGCAAATAAATTCAAAGAAAACTTCGAAAAATTTGAGGGGTATATAGAAGAAAAAATCAAAAACGCAGGACCAAAAATCATATAAAAACGGGGAGCAAATGCTCCCCGTTTTTATTATTCCATCACAAATAGATTTTTATTTTTTGCTTCTTATTGCTTCCAGCACTCTTTCTGGAATATATGGTACTTTATGGACCCTTACGCCAAGCGCATCATATAAAGCATTTCCAATTGCAGGAATTGGTCCATTAATATTTATTTCAGCTACAGATTTTGCTCCATACGGTCCCGTAGGTTCATAAGTTCTCACAACAATTGGAACTATCTCAGGAATATCCCTCGTTGAAGGTATTCTGTATTCCATAAAATTCGAGCTAACCATCCTTCCTGAATCTGTAAATTTATATTCCTCAGAGAGTGCATAACTTAAACCATTCACTAAAGCTCCAATGATTTGCCCTCTGACAAGCTCCGGGTTAAGAGGCGTTCCACAATCTACTGCTGTCACATATTTTATGGGGGTAATAATGCCTGTTTCTTCATCCACTTCAATCTCGACAAAATGAGCAGCAAATGGAGGTGGAGAATACGGAGAAACCATTGAACCAGTTGCTGCAATCTGGTGTTGATTTTTGACATACAAAGTCTGATAAGCAATTTCAGAAAGAGTAACAGACTTGCCTGTTTTTTTGCTTGTCACTTTGCCATCTTCAAGTACAAAATCTCGCTCGTCATATTCACCGAATATCTCCTTGGCAACTTCAAAAATCTGCTCTCGTATTTTCATTGCAGCACGAAGAACAGCCCCGCCAGATATAAATGTACCACTGGAAGCATACGCTCCCACATCAAAAGGTGTAAGATCCGTATCGGCAGCATACACTATAACCTGCTCAGGCTTTATCCCGAGAGTTTCTGCAACAATTTGCGTGACAATAGTATCTAAACCTGTACCAAGATCCGTCCCTCCATACATAAGGTTAAAAGAAGCGTCCTCGTTCATTTTAAGTGTTGCAGCTCCCATATCAACAAGAGGAATGCCTGAACCCTGCATATGAATGGACATTCCTATGCCTCTAACCTTGCTGCCATTTCTGGTCTTCTTTCCATATTTCTCAAACCAACCAATTTCCTTTGCACCCTTTTCGATAAGTTCATCCAGGGCACAACTCTGCATATATTGTGTCACTCCTTCGCGCCCTTCGCCTAAAGCTCTAAAAATCGGAGAAGTTTCACCGCTTTTTATATGATTTTTCTTTCTTATTTCAAGAGGAGTCAATTCTAATTTATGCGCAACTTCATCAACTACCTGCTCTAAACAAGCATATCCTTGTGTTGCACCATAACCTCTGTAAGCCCCAGCAATGGGTAAGTTTGTATAGACAACATCAGCTATATATTCAACATTAGGGGCTTTGTTATAAAGAGGAAGTGTTTTCGAGCCGGCATTAGATGCTACAGTCAATGCATGTGTTCCATAAGCGCCTGTGTTACTCAATACATACATTCTAATAGCATTAAATATGCCATCTTTTTTTGCTCCGATTTTAACATTCACCTTCATTTGATGTCTTGTTCTCGATGAAACAAATTCTTCTTCCCTTGTAAAAAGAGCACGGGCAGGTTTGCCTGTTTTCATCGTAATATAAGCACAAACGTCTTCAAGAATAATTTCCTGCTTTACTCCAAATCCACCACCAATTCTTGGCTTTATCACCCGTATTTTTTGCACAGGTATATCTAATACCTGAGCTACAATTCTTCTCACATGGAATGGCACTTGCGTAGAGGTTCTTATTACTATCCTCCCATACTCATCAAGATAAGTGATAGTAACATGTGGCTCAATAGGACAATGCTGAGCGTATGGCACTTCAAATGTATCTTCAACTACAACATCGGATTCAGCAAATCCTTTTTCAACATCCCCTACTTTTACTAATATGTGCGCCGCAAGATTGTGTTTTATGTCATATGCACCTTTGATCTCAGGCTCATCATGAATGATAGGCGCTCCATCTTTCATTGCATCTTCCATATCTAAAACAGCAGGCAGTACCTTGTACTGCACTTTTATAAGTTTCAAAGCTTCTCGTGCAATCTCTTCGGTTTCTGCTGCAACTGCAGCAACTCTATCACCTATGTATCTCATTTTTTTGTTAAACATATAAGTATCATATGGAGACGGTTCTGGCCATCCCTGGCCAGCAGTAGTGTGTATAACACGCGAAGTATTCTTATATGTAAGCACCATTTCAACACCAGGATGTTTTTCAGCCAGGGTTGTATCGATATCTTCAATAATCGCATGAGCATATGAAGAATACAAAAACTTTACATGCAGCATATTTGGAAATGAAATATCATCAACAAACATTGATTGTCCTGTTGCAAGAGAAAGTGCGTCAATTTTGTCTGTGCTTGTCCCTATATGTTTAAAATCTTTCATCTTACTCATCTCCTTTTTTCAGCATCTTCGCAGCTAACTTAACAGCTTCTATCTGCTGTACATAACCTGTACATCTACAGAGATTTCCGTCAAGCATTTTTTTGATATCATCATCAGTAGGATCAGGATTGTTTTTAAGTAAAGCATAGGCAACAAGTATGATGCCGGGAGTACAAAATCCACATTGTACTGCTCCCTTTTCCACAAAAGCTTTCTGCAAAGGATGTGGTTTTTGCAAAGTGCCTATTCCCTTTATTGTTGTAATTTCACTACCATCTACCTTAGCTGCAAGCATTGTACAGCTTGTATAAGGCAATCCGTCAATCAACACGGTACAGGCGCCACAAGTTCCCATGTAACAATTCCCTTTTACTTCGAAATACCCATTTCTTCGCAAAACATCGAGGAGCACTTCACCTGCTTTGATTTCAAATTCTTTTTTCTTCCCATTTACGGAATAACAAACTTTCATCTCACACCTCCAATGAAATCAAGAAGCATTTCTTTTGCATATATACTTGCAATATGTTGTCTGTATTCTTTGCACAAATGCATATCTTTGGTAACATCAACATTGCTTTTTGTAAATGACTCGAAATCTTCTGCAAGTTCCTTAGTCAGCTTTTTACCTCGCAAAAAAGCTTCACCTTGTTCAAAACGATAGGCAGGTCCAGGACGCGAGCCCACTGAAATAGAAACATCCTTAATGATATCCTCTTCAATTTGAGCAAGTATTGCCATATTCAGTAAGGCTATATCTGTAGCATTCCTCACAAATCTTTTCGACCCGAATTGAAAAGAATCATCATATTTATTCAAATGGACTCCGACTACAATATGAGTCTCCATAAGAACCTTCAAATCATTACGATAAAAATCATCAACAAAAAATTCTTCAACAAGTTCTCCGTCTGAAACCATAATCTTACCCCTTAATGCATAGATTACAGGAAGAATATCCGAGTAGAAGTGATGTCTTGCGATAGAACCTCCCATTGTAATCTGGTTTCTAAGGAGTTCTGAGGCAAGTTCAGTAAGTGCTATTTTCACTTTACCTTTTAAGTAATTCTGCATTACGGGAGCTTTTGTAACGTCTGTAATTGTCGCAGTGGCGCCAATCTTAATATTCCCAACATCATCACGGATGTAAGTCAGACCAAGTTTATCTAAAAATATCAATTGTTCGATAGCGGGATTGGGGAATACAGTAATGTCCAGTCCGCCGCCGACAAAAACCGCTTTCCCCCCGGATTTCTTATGAATGTCAATGGCTTCCTGAATAGAATTTGGAGTAAAGCAGCTCTTAACATTTTTTAACTTCAGCATAGTTCCTCCTTTTCTTTTTTTAAATTCATATTACAATATTTCAAGGAAATAATCAAGGAGAAAAAGATGAAGATACTAGTCATTTCCGATGTACATGCAAATTTTGAAGCACTAAAATCAGTACTTAAACTCCCGCATGATATAGTATTATTTGCTGGTGATATTGTAGATTATGGCCCACGCCCCAAAGAATGCATCGAAACATTAAACAATGTCTCCTATAAAATGGTACGAGGCAATCATGACAATGCAGTAGCTTTTAACACAGATTGCGGCTGCTCAGCCCAAATGCATGCCCTTTCAGTATCTACGAGAGCGTATACAAAACAAATTTTAAATAAAGAAGAAGTAGAATTTCTAAAAAGACTTCCATTAAAAGAAGAATTCACAATAGATAATAAAAAATTCTTTATGATACATGCATCAAATAGTGATCCGCTGTTTACTTACCTTAAAGCTGATACTCCAAAAGAAAAATTTATCAAAGAATTTGGCAATATTGACACAGATTTCATTATATATGGACACACTCATTTCCCGTTAGTTTTACGAGACATCGTGAAAGGTGTTATAGTAAATCCGGGGAGTGTAGGACAACCACGTGATGGCATTTGGCTAGCAAGCTGTGCTATTATAGATACTGTAGCAGAACAAGTGGAAATTAAGCGAATACCATACAATATAAATAAAACAGAAAAAGAAATCAAAGAGGCAGGGCTCCCAGAAGTTTTGATAGACATTCTAAAAGCCGAATAGAAACTCGCCTAAAGAATTATTGCCTGTTAATTGTTCCTGCTGAATACTACAAAATCTTCCGCGCTTTTACAGTTTTATCTATTAAGAATTAGGCTCATTGAGTTTGACTGCAGTTCCATAAGCTAAAAGCTCGGCAGCACTACCAATTACACTGGTAGTCACAAAACGTACATTAATAATAGCATCAGCATCTAATTCCTTTGCCCGGGCTATCATCCGTGCAATAGCTACTGTGCGAGCCTTTCCCATCATTTCCGTATACTCAATCAGCTCACCACCAAGAATTAATCGAGCAATAGCTGAAAGATCTCGTCCAATCCAGATAGCATAGATGGTATGCCCTTGAGCCATGCCTAAAACCTTCGCGATTTTTCGACCAGGAATTTCATTGGAGCTCTGAAATAACATTTCCGCACACAACTCTTCATAAGAAGGTTCTTTTTCAAAAGCTTGCTCCTTTTTCCGCTCAACACTTAACGTTAATAAAACCAGCAAGATACCACCAAATAAACAATACATAGCAATTTTAAGCCACCATGGCAAAATAGGCTCGTGATAAACATACCATGGTACACCAACAAAAATTGCAGCGAAAAGACCAAGTACAAAAGCTAACGAACCCACCAATCTAATTGCTTTCATAATATCCTCCTCCTTAAACACACAAAATTTATTAAAACTTTTCTACTTATGCTTCATTTTTAATTTTATAAAACGAATACCTTGTAGTACAGTAAATAGAGCCAGGGCAAAAAAGGCTATTATCGCAATTATTTCAATAACACCTTTTTGCTCAAGAGAGAGCAAATAAAGCGCCAACGTAATAGAACCAATGATGGTAATTGCATACGAAATCGCAATTATAAAATTATAAAGTGGCTTGAGCGTTTGTTTCATATTAAATTAATACCTCCTATATCTTATTTGATTAAACAATGCATAACGAAATACCCTTATCCTCGTGTTAAATACATGCATCTTTTTCCCTTAATGTTTACAGCTTTAAAATCTATGCATCCGCGCATTTCTCTTCAAAGCTTTTATCGCACTCCCAAGCTTTTCAGTTTACATTAAATAATTTTAAAAGTCAATATAACTTTTCCCTGTATCCTAAAATGAATGCAGGAACTAAATTAAGATAATCCTCTATATTGCTGTAAAGCTATGCCAGCGACAATGAAAATTAATCCTATTACTGTTGCGGGCAATATTGTTTCCCCAACAAAAAAATGAACCCACATCAAAGAGAGAAAGGGAACTAGATAGATAAAATTGCTAATTTTCGTGGTTGTTTTGGATAATTTTAATGCTTTCGACCACAGCACAAAAGTAATCCCCATTTCAAACAAGCCAACATAGGTTGCTCCTAAAAATCCTTTGATGTCGGGTATAGTTATTTTAGAAAAAAACAGCAACACAACAAGTAAATAAACAAAACCAAAGATAAAATTGAGCAACAACTTAGCAATATCATCACGCTTATCGCGTTTATTATAAATCCAGAATAAAGCCCAAATTACCGCACTGCCCAGGGCCAGTAACGCACCATTAAAATTAGTAAACCTGAACCCTAAAATATTTCCTTGTGTAGAAATCGTAAGAACACCAAGAAAACTAATACCAATAGCAAAAAAGCTTTTACGCCCTACTTTTTGCCCAAGTAAAGGAATCGATAATAAAACAAGCATTATTGGCCAAGTATAATTTAATGGCTGCGCTTCTTGTGCGGGAAGCAAAGAATAAGCCTTAAATAAAATAATGTAATACAAAAAAGGATTCAAAAATCCGAACAATGCAGAATATAAATAATCTTTTCTCGAATAACTTTTAAGCAAATATAATTTATTTTGAATCAACAAAACAACAAAGAGAAATATTATTGAAGTAATAGAGGCATAAAAAAGCAGTTGAAGAAAATCTAAATATCTTAGTGAAATTTTAAAAGCAGAGGCAACAGTTGACCATAGTAACACAGCAATTACTGTATAAGCATAAGATTGCTTCTGTTTTTCCATATCAAACAATAGCAATATATTGCGTAGAATTAGCAAACATTATACCCACAAATCAAAAACCCCTATCATAATACTCAATCAAACAATCTCGACAAGTTGAATATCAAAAAATAAATCTTTACCAGCTAAAAAATGATTGGCATCCAATGTTACAGTTAATTCGGAAACATTAGTTACTCTGCCTATAAGCTTCTGTCCATTGCCACCGATTAGCTCCAATTGTTGGCCAATTGCAGGATTTAACTTTTCAGGCATATTATCTTTTTTTATCTCTACAACTAATTCTTTATTATAAAGGCCATAGGCCTCACTTGCGGGAATTTCAACACTTTTTGTCTCACCAATATTCATTCCTATCACCGCCTGCTCAAATCCGGGAATGACCATACCCGCACCTACTGTAAATTGTAACGGCTCCCTGTTATTTGATGTATCAAATGTAGTACCATCTGCAAACTTTCCCGTATAATGAACTTTAACAGTATCTCCATTTTTTGTTTGTGACATTAATTCCTCCTTTTATTCTATCTATCGTTTAAAAAATATTAGGCTTATTATACACACATTATTAATAATCGCCATAACCCTCTGCATACCAATATTGCATTGCTCCGCTACTTTTTACAGATTCTCTTGCAATTTTATAACTTGAAGATAATGTCTTTTTCAAATAAAAATGGTTATAATAAAGTAAAATCCAGAAGGTTGCTGCATCCACATAAGTTATTTCTCGTTGAGGCGCAATAAGAATATCTGGTTTTGCGTTTGCCCAAAAAGTCTCTACGAAACTTTTTTTTCCTAAAGAACATGCTGAGATAAAACATATTCTACCCTTAAAACCACTTGTCTCGTCAAATTCATCTGGAGTTATTAACCCATGTGGAGTTTCCAGATAACACTCTCCGTATTCATCACACTCCCCATGACTAGAAATATGAATATATTTATATTTATTGTTTTTTAACCTTTCAATTAAATCATTTTTTGATTTTATTCTTTCCAGGTCTACCTTATCTTCATACATTAATTGCATAAACTCATCCAATATTATGCCTTCATTCTTAACATCTTTAAGCGGAACACACTCTAAAATTAGCACTTTTTTGTTTAATGCCATAAGCACCTCCTCGCATAAAATAATTCTCAACCTGCTCCACTACATAAAAAATTCTCAATCTATTCGTCAATTGAATTTTCTTCCGACAAATCAACATCTTCCTCTGGTTTTTCCAACCCAAGTGTACTGTCCAGCTGTCGTTTATAACGCTCGATATGATTGCTTCCTATACGATAGGATGAAAGAGCTTTATCAATTTGCTTCCCAATCTCTTCATATTTTTTGTAAAACTGCTCGAAAGATTTACTAAGAGATGCAAGTCTGTCCTGTAATTGCTTTGCTCCTTTAACAACCTCCAAATTGTGGATACCGATAACTACCACCTGCAAAAAAGCGTAAAACGTATTGGGGCTAACGGGAATAACTTTGTTTTCCTGAGCGTATTCATATATCGTTGAAGGTTGACCTAAATAATTTTTCTGTGCTATTGTTTCATAATAAATTGCTTCAGAAGGAATAAACATAAGAGCAAAATCAGAAGTCCCTTTTTCTGGCTTTACATACTTGTTTTTAATGCTTTTAATTTGTATTTTCACGGCATTCTCATAATTCTTCCAATGCATTGCTTTTTCTTCTTTAGTTTGTGCTTCAAGATATTTCAGATAATCATCTCTTGGGAATTTTGCATCAATAGGAATTATTATGTCCTTAATTTTGACAATAGCGTCCACCTGCTCTCTGCCGTCTATTAAGTATTGCCTTTCCCAGATGCCTTTTGGAAGAACTCTGTCAAGCATTTCTTCCAGTATAACCTCTCCATAATTACCTCTAAGTTTAGGTGCTTGAAGAAGATCCTTAAGAGATTGACCTAATTTTCGCGCCTCTTCCTGTTGCTGAATAAGTTCCTGCATAGTAGTGCCCATATTCCTGATAGTATCAATTGTCTTTATTGTATGCTCCGAAATAAGGTTGTTTGAATTTGCTACCGCTTCTCGTGCCATACCCAACTCTTTGTGGATATCAGTCTGAAAAGTGAGAAATTGACTTTTAATCGATGAATCAAGCTTTGCTGGTAAATTAGTAGAACGATTCCTCACAAGAAGAATTAAAACTAAAATTATGAGGATCAGTAATGCTGTTAATATATATATTTCTAATCCCGATAAAACCATATCAGATAAAACCTCCTCTCTTGTGTCTACGTTTTAATCATTTTTCATTATATCCTATTTTGATTTTAAACCAACCACTCAAAAAATTCTATCTAATCACAACCACATTTACAATTATTTTGCTACTTTTTCTCTTTAAACATTTTATTTTTTACAAATAATTTCACAAAAATATTGTCTAAATCAAATTGTGTAGTAAAATAAAAGGGGAGGTACAAAATATGAGTAGAATAATTAAAGCACCAAGAGGAACCACCTTACACTGCAAAGGATGGGGACAAGAAGCAGCAATGAGAATGCTCATGAATAATCTTGACCCAGAAGTAGCAGGTGATCCCGAACATCTAATTGTATATGGAGGATCAGGAAAAGCTGCAAGAAACTGGGAGTCTTTTGATGCAATCGTTCAATCCTTGCAAAAGTTAGAAAACGATGAAACACTCGTCGTACAGTCAGGCAAACCAGTAGCAATTTTCAGGACACATAATGACGCGCCAAGAGTTATGATTTCTAACTCTGTAATTGTCCCACACTGGGCAAACTGGGATTATTTCCACAAACTTGAGGACATGGGACTTACAATGTACGGCCAAATGACCGCAGGAAGCTGGATCTATATCGGAACACAAGGAATCCTGCAGGGAGATTACGAAACATATGCAGCCGCTGCAAAAAAAGCTTTTGGAACTAATGATTTAAAAGGAAAATTTCTCCTTACTGCTGGCCTCGGAGAAATGGGAGGAGCGCAGCCACTTGCTGTAACAATGCTTCACGGAGTTGCATTAGTTGTCGAAGTCGACCCCGAACGAATAAAAAGACGGCTTGAAACAAAATATCTGGACAAATGGACAGACAATCTTAATAAAGCATTAAAAATGGTAGAAGAAGCAAAGAACAAAAAAATACCGCTATCCATAGGTTTGCTTGGAAATGCCGCGGATGTATTTCCGGAGCTTCTCAAACGTGGTATAATGCCAGATATCGTCACGGACCAGACCCCGGCACATGACCCGATGGCCTACATACCAAACGGTATGTCTCTTGAAAATACACAAAAATTAAAAAAAGAAAATCCGGAAGAATACAAAAAACGTTCCCTGGATGCAATGGTGCAACAGATTAAAGCAATGGTGCAATACAAGAGAAAAGGAGTTACCACTTTTGTCTATGGCAATAATATAAGAGGACAAACTAAAGCACATGGATACAAAGATGCCTTTGAAATCCCAGGGTACGTGCCAGAATATATAAGAGATCTTTTCTCAGAAGGAAAAGGACCTTTCCGCTGGGTTGCACTTTCAGGAGACCCGGAGGATATATGGGTAACAGATGAAGTAGTTAAAAAAGAATTTTCATATGACAAGCACCTGGTAAACTGGATAGAGCTTGCTCAGAAAAAAGTAAAATTTCAGGGGCTTCCCTCACGAATTTGCTGGCTTGGATATGGAGAAAGAGCAAAATTTGCCCTGATCATAAATGACCTCGTAAAAAAGGGGGGAATCAAAGCACCAATTGTAATAGGAAGAGATCATCACGATACAGGTTCTGTCGCATCTCCCAACAGGGAGACAGAAAAAATGAAAGATGGCTCTGATGCAATTGGTGACTGGCCCGTATTAAATGCTATGTTAAATGTTGCTAACGGTGCAACCTGGGTATCATTTCATCACGGTGGAGGAGTAGGCATCGGTTACTCATTGCATGCTGGGATGGTTATTGTAGCTGATGGAACAGAGAACGCAGCAAAAAGACTTGAAAGGGTTCTCACTGCAGATCCGGGATTAGGCATAGTACGCCATGCTGATGCGGGATATGATATTGCAAAAACCTTTGCCAAGAAAAGCGATATAAAAATGCCCATGCTAAAATAGACGAAGCTGAAATCAAAATACAGTAAAAATTTTTCACTGATTTGACACTTTTTCTACCCACATAATAGAGATAAAAAGTGGGGAGAGTTTAAGCTCTCCCCACTAACACAATAAGCAGTTTGTTAAATGATGTTAGTCCAGATACATCCAGAAGCAATTGTCTAAAATTTCACTATATTGATTTCTATCATTTTGATATAAGACTTTGAGAATATTGTTTATTTTTTCGACAATGTCTTTATCTGATGGGAGGTCTGCAACTACAAAATTATCGTGATTTGCTTTGATATCTATCAATCTATATTGGTCTGTAAATTGTCCACTATATTTGGCAATAAATTTATAAAAAGGGGACCGCGAAGATCCCCAATGTGTTTTAAGAATTTATTTTTTATGCATTCCTCCCATAAAACAGTTTTACTTTTTTAAAACAAGTTTTATTTGAATATTAGATACCAGAGTACCGCAAGAGCAATCGTAATTAATATAAGGATGATAATTGCATATGCTGGAATCCTAACTTTGTAAGTTTCTACTCCTTCTTTCTTAGCGAGATTCTGAGCATATATAGAAATATAAAAGTTCAAAGAGATTAGCCCTATGGCAAAGATTATAAGAATTGTACCTGGAAAGGCTTCTGGCAATTTGAGGATAGCAAAGATTGTGTTTGCAATAAGAAGTGGGATTGCAAAAGCAAGCATTAAAACAGCAGATTTCTTATTTGCTTTCTTCCATATTTCAGGGTTACTAAGTGATTCAGAACTTCTAACTCCAAAAAAAATAATTTTGCTTTACTCTCATCCCAAAAATTGCGTATAGTATATAGGCAACAATTACTAAGGTGGTAGGAATGTAAAGGTTGGTTCCTTCAGGCAATGGCCCAAATGGCATTTTTGCACCTCCTTATGGAAATATTGTGCAAAAATCATAACACATTCCCCAAACTGCTGCACATACAGGATAGGGAGGTTATCACTATGGATAATGTAATCAGAATCGTTTTTTTTCTCATTTTGTACTCTTCCTTATATAATTTTATATCCTTTGCCTTTTTAGCCAAATAATAAATTCTCTCTTTCTGCTTCTAATTCGATTTTTAACTGTTTCTTTATTAAAATTTTACACCTTTTTTCTCTTTGCACAATTTCCGCTCAGTTGTTACCTGCTTCTGTACGAAATAATCATCCATTTGCCTTTTATTCATCAGCTTATGACTCTTATACTGCACCACCTCCTTAAATAAAAATCTCCTTAAAATAACACTCATTTGTTTAGATTTGGAAGCAATCGTCTATTTTAATTGGATTTATGCTGAATGAGATATTTTTTAACCATCCAGATACCTGTGCGATCTTTTTTCACCGGTTGTGTTAAGACTAACTTTACTTTAGTCCCGTCTTCATAGATAACTGTGCAGTTAACCTCTCCTTTATCTATATTCTTTTTATCAGATTGAATAGATGATACCTTGCCGTTAATTTTAAGTTGCTGAGATAAGAATTCGCGTGCAACTTGCTCAGGGTCAAGCAAACCCGGTCTATGCCCGTTATCTACTTGATTTTGTAATTCTTTTGCTTCTTCCGTATTAATAGATACATTTATCCAGTTATCTTTGTTTTTAGAATTGCATCCTGTTATCATTGTTCCCGCTAAAAAGAACAATAAACATATTAGTAAGATACTATAAACACGTCGGCTCATTATTTTCCTCCTTAAAGATTTAATTATCTAGGGAGGAACTCATCATTTCTCCCTGGTAAGTATTTTGCTTAGAAACTATGGCAAATCGCTATAACGCACCCATATCCAAGCATTTTGCAAATATCCCAAACCCAGTTGTGACGCTACTTCTGGAGTAAGATCAATACCTGCAGGATTTGTTACATTTCTACCAAATTGATCTTTCCCGGAATTATAATTATTATAATATGCTTCCTCGGCTTCAGGTTGCCCAACCGCTAAGTCAGTAAATAATCGCCTCGAGTTAGATGCCGTAGCTGAATCCCAGTAATTGTCATCTTCATTCCAGGGTCCAACCTCCTCTACTGGTACACCTATGACAGCCTTGTTTGTGGTTTCATAGTAAACATTAACAGTATAAGGTGGATTACTGTAGTATGGCTTGTATTAATCAGGAATAGGCCACCCTTTGTTTGCGAATTTAACATACTTATCCGGAAGTGCAACTTCATTATCGGTATAACCATTATACTGTGTTGCATAAACCAATTCCCTATCAGTATTAGCTAAAATGCCTGTTCTGTTGTTGGCTTGACTTCTCTTTTCTTTAAGCCATTTAATGCGATAATCTCTTTCATTCTGCCACCAATTTATAATCCATTTACGGAATTTCCCATACTTCTTTCCCAAAATCATCCGGACTTCTCTATCAATTTCAGCGGAGTTTGCAGCTATTTGTTGATTGAATTTGTTAGCATCATTAGAATTTTTACTGGAAATAGCAGTAAAGTTATGCTCCTGTATGGCCAATTCTTTTAATTTTGCCATCTGATTGTCAGTGAGTCCTACTTCATTCTTTAATGCTTTAACATCTTGTTGCAGCTTTGTATCAGCAGTGCACAATAGATAATTTAAGACTGCTTTCTTTCCCCACGGATCATATTTCGGATTTCCATTTGTTGAATAAGCAATCCCTTCTCCTACAAATGATACCATCATAAAGATGGATACAATCAAAATAACTAAAATCTTCTTTTTCATAGCTAACCTCCTAACTCAGATTTTGTTTTTTAAACAAACTTTTCAGGCATTTTTTTCGCTCTTTGCCTCCATTTTACGAATACACCTATAAATACTTCCCTTAGTTTTACACCGCGCCTACTAATCCTCCGTTTACCATTTGTTCATCCTTTTTCCGCATTCATATCGCACCGCCTCCTCTAATAAAGATTTTTCATATTTCTCTTTGCGCCTCCTATTAAAAATTGCTCCCTTCATATATAGATCCATAAGTCGGAAAATTTTCCACATTTTTATAAGAATTTCCTATTATTTTTTAGCGTCTCCCATAAAAATTTACCCTTCTATATATTAGACCTATAAACTTAAAAAATTTTCATATAGATTTTTATGAATCAACGATACTATTTTGTATAGATTTTTTATGAGGCAATTCGTTTACTTGACGAACCACTCTTATAGATTATAATCTGACAAGAAGGAGATTCGGAAAGATGAACATAAAAAGAACAATTGTTATTGTCATAGACAGCGTAGGAGTGGGAGAAGCAGAAGATGCTTTTCAGTATGGTGACTGGGGAGCCAATACACTTCTTCATGTTCTCCAGTATAATAAAGATTTAAAGCTTACTAATATGGAAAAGTTAGGATTAAGAGGGCTGCTTTTAGGAGAAAAGGGAAATTACATTGCTTCATACGGTAGAATGAAAGAACAGTCAAAAGGAAAGGATTCAATAAGTGGGCATTGGGAAATGATGGGAATTATATTAAAAAAATCTTTCCCCGTTTACCCAAACGGCTTTTCAAATACTCTAATAGAAAAATTCAAAAAACTTACGGGCATTAAGGGAATTTTAGGCAACAAACCTGCATCAGGTACAGAAATTATAAAAGAACTCTACAAAGAACATGTCAGAACAAAGTACCCCATTGTCTACACATCAGCTGATTCTGTCTTCCAAATCGCCGCACACAAAGATGTAATTCCACTTGAGGAACTGTATAAAATGTGCGAAATTGCAAGAAAACAAGTACTTATCAACGATGATGCCGTAGCACGTGTTATTGCAAGGCCGTTTATAGGAGACTTAGAAAAAGGATTTATAAGAACATCGGAAAGAAAAGATTATTCATTAAAGCCAACCGGCACAACCACAATGGATTTATTAAAAGAAAATGGCAAAGAAGTGATAGGAATAGGCAAAATACATGATTTATTCGCAGGAATAGGCCTTACCAAAAGTATCCACACAGATAATAATACAGATGGAATTGCAAAAACAATCGAATTTATAAAAAAGGATTTTAGTGGACTTCTCTACATAAATCTTGTAGAATTTGATTCGCATTGGGGCCATAGAAGAAACTATGTGGCATATGGAAAAGGATTAAAGGATTTTGACAATGCCTTACCTAATATTTTTAACAGCATGAAAGAAACAGATGTTTTATTCATTACGGCAGACCATGGATGTGATCCAACGTTTAAAGAACATACAGATCACACAAGAGAATTCGTACCCATTATAGCGTACGGAAAAAAAATTAAAAAAAACTACAATCTTGGATTAAGAAGCTCGTTTTCTGATTTAGCAGACACAATCACAGAAATCTTTAAATTAAGACATCTAAGCGGAAAAAGTTTTGCAAAAGAGATCATCATAGAATGAACCACTCCTTAATAGAGGGACCACTAACCCTGGAAATCAAAAGAGGATTTAACAATGATGCGGTAATGGGAGGACTGGACAGTTTCATACTCAATAAAATAAACACACTATCCATCTCGAATACGAAAAAAGAAAAAATAAAAGCCCTCTTTGCTCATTATAAAAATGCAACGAAAATAGAGAGAAAAAATATTATAAACGGAGCTCTTTCTCTCTTAAAAGAAACAAAATCAAAGCCTAAACAGGAGCAATTTATATCAATATCCGAATTACACACTCCCGTGCAATATATGAAAGGCATAGGCCCACATCTTGCTTCAGTTTTAAAAAAACTCGGGATACGGGAAATAATAGACTTATTATACTATTTTCCTAAAGGATATCTTGATTTGCGGCATATCAACAAAATTGCTTATCTCAAATCAGGAGAAGTTGCATTAATAAAAGGCAAAATCATAAAAACATCAGAACGAATGAGCAGAATAAAAATTTTTTCTGCCGTTGTCTCCGATGACACGGGCTACATCACTGCAGTTTGGTTCAATCAATCTTACCTGAAAAATACACTGAGAGAGGGAACAGTTGTCATGCTGTCAGGCAAAGTACAATTTATGTATGGAAAATGGGAAATGCCTTCACCTAACTATGAAATTGTTCAAGCGGACAAGGAAACAGTACATTCAATGCGTATAATCCCAATGTATTCCTTAACTGAAGGAATCTATCAAAAAACATTGAGAAATAAGATAAAAAAGACAGTAGACACATACGCGCCACTGATTTATGATTACTTAGATCAGCAAATCATTAATAAATTAAATCTTACTTCGCTGGATAAAGCTCTGTACAACATACATTTCCCTAAAAATTTTGAATCACTAGAAAAATCAAAAGAAAGGTTAATCTTTGATGAATTATTTGAACTGCAAATACTTTTGGGACTGAGAAAAAAAGAAATTAAAAGTTCAAAAGGTATAAAACTGAAGGCAACACCCAAGGATATCGAAACATTCCAGGAACTTCTTCCCTTCACGTTGACAAAAGCACAACTCAAAACAATGAATGAAATTATAGAAGACTTTGCTTCTGAAAAGCCAATGAATAGACTCTTACACGGCGACGTAGGTTCAGGTAAAACAGTTGTGGCACTGTTTGCGTTGCTCATTGCAGTAAAAAATGGATATCAGGGAACAATAATGTCTCCGACAGAAGTGCTCACTCAGCAAACATTTAATGTCGCAGAAAAAATCTTGAACAAAGCAAATATAAAAATAGCACTGCTTACCTCCGGAACAAAGAAAAAGGAAAGAAAGGAAATACTCGAAAACATAGAAACGGGGAAGATAAATGTACTAATAGGAACACACGCCCTGATACAGCATGATGTCGCGTTCAAAAACCTTGCAATATCAGTTGTAGACGAGCAGCACCGTTTCGGTGTATTACAAAGAAGTAATTTAAAAAGCAAAGCAATGCTTCCACATACGCTTGTTATGAGCGCAACTCCAATCCCAAGAACTCTCGCACTTACGATCTATGGCGACCTCGACATATCGCAGATAAGAGAAATGCCAAAAGGAAGAAAGCCCGTATTAACAAAAGTATTTATAGAGAATAGCGGCGGAGCATACACCAAACTCGTACAGGAGTTAAAAACAGGGAAAAAAGGATATATTGTCTGCCCCCTGATAGAAGAATCTGAAAAAAGTGAGTTACAATCCGTACAGGAAAAAGCGGAAAGATTAAAACAAACATACCTGAAAGATTTTAACATCGGCATTTTACATGGCGGATTGAGCTCTGCTGAAAAAAATAAAATTATGAAAGCATTTAAGTCCGGAGAAATATCCGTTTTAGTGTCTACCACAGTCATAGAAGTAGGGGTAGACGTTTCTGATGCAACAGTAATGATTATAGAAGATGCTGATCATTTTGGGCTTGCGACACTGCACCAATTAAGAGGTCGAGTAGGACGAGGCGAAGCACAATCCTACTGTTTTCTGATAACACAGAACAATAAAGAACAGGCTCTGAATAGACTGCGCGTTTTAGAAAAAACATCAAACGGCTTTGAGGTTTCAGAAGAAGATTTGAAATTAAGAGGACCGGGAGAACTGCTCGGACTAAAACAACATGGCCTACCTGAATTCAAAATCACCTCACTCCTAAGAGAAAAAGATATAGAACTATTAGAAATTGCAAGAGAACAAGCACAACTCATCATAGAAAACAAAATTCACTGGGAAAAAGAAAAAAAAGAAGAACTGATAAAGCTCCTTAAAAATAAATTTAGCGAGAGGGAAGAGCTGATCGGTATAGCCTAATGAGAATAATAACAGGAAAATTCAAAGGGAAAGTTCTCTTTTCGCCATCAAAGAATATAACGCTTAGACCTACAAGCGACAAAGTAAAGGAGGCAATATTCGATACAATAAGAGGCACGGTAAAGAATAGTTTCTTCCTGGATCTTTTTGCTGGCTCCGGCGGTGTGGGGTTTGAAGCATTAAGTGAAGGAGCTAAATTTGTCGTATTTATCGATAAAAATGGAGTAGCAATCCAAACATTGAAAAAAAATGTATATTTACTTTCCGCTCAAAACGATGTTGCAATCATGAAGAGAGATGTTCTTGCCACACTCAAAAATTATCAAAAAATTGAGGAAAAAATAACAGAAAAATTTAATATTATATTCCTTGACCCACCGTTTCCATCTCTTCTGGCAGGAAAGGTAGTAGAAATGCTTTCAAATTTTCCACTGCTGAAAAATGATTCCATTATTATCGCAGAGCACTCGACAAGCGAAAAACTGCCACAAGAAATTGTAGGAAAAAACACCCTGAAAAAAATTAAAGAAAAAAAATACGGGAAAATTGCTGTAACATATTATAAAGTATTAGCCCAAGAATCTAACAATGCCGAAAAATAGCTTGTAATATGCTAAATCGCGTGACAACAGACAAGAATCTTACGCAAGGTCTAAAATAGCATTGCAAAGTTTATCCGCAATCCCTATAAACTTGTCTGTTCGCGGAGCGTTGCTAAACTTTATACTGATAAATTGAGCGCACAGCTCTTTCACTTCTTCGTTCAATTTTTTAAGATGGGTGGCCTTTGTTTTATATGTCCCATTAATTTGAGAAATAACAAGCTCGCTGTCCGATATCAAAGACGCTCTGTCTATATTTTTCTCCCTTGCCTCCCTTAGTGCCGAAATAATCGCCATGTATTCTGCAATATTATTTGTAGCACTGCCTATATATTCCGCGGAAAGAAAAATCACCTTGCCTTTCTCGGTAAAGATAAAAGCAAAAGCACTTTCTCCGGGATTTCCCCGTGATGCACCATCCGTATAAATCTTAATCATCTGCCATTGCCTCCTTAAACAATTCCGGAATCTCTTCTCCTATACCTATGAGATGAATCTCTTCGAGTGTCGTTTTATTATTTTCAAGATATTGTTTAATAGTCTTGTATATAAGTTGCGTTCCTTGTTTTTTTGGAAAGCCAAATATTCCACAGCTTACAGCCGGTATACTTATACTCTTTAATTTATATTTTGTCGCAATTATTAGCACAGAAAGAATCGCATTCTGAAGTTTTTCATCTTCATTTCCCTCACCCCAAACAGGGCCGACGGTATGAATTACATATTTTGCTTTAAGGTTTCCACCACTTGTAATAACAGCCTCTCCCGTTTTAAGAGGTCCCTTCTTTTTAATAATACTATCACTTTCTTTCTGTATAGCAGGCCCGCCTCTACTTGCAATAGCGCCAGCAACACCACCGCCATGAGAAAGATACCTATTGGCGGCATTTACAATTGCATCAACTTCCTCTTCTGTAATATTTCCGCAAGCAACTTGTATTTTTACTCCTGTTATTTCTTTCTCATATAATATTTGCATAAGTCATCTTGAATTTAAAAATTTTACAACCTCTCTCATAAATGCAGGCAGATCGGATGGAGTTCTCGATGTAATAAGATTTCCGTCAACAACAACCTCTTCATTCACATATTTAGCGCCTGCATTTTTTAAATCATCTTTTATAGCAGAGACGCCTGTCAAAGTCACACCATTAACAATATGCGCTGAAATCAAAACCCACCCAGCATGGCAAATTGCAGCAACGAGTTTTTCTTCATCAAACATTTTCTTAACAAATTGCAATATTTTTAAATTTCTCCTTAACCTATCAGGCGCATAACCACCGGGAATAACAACACCACTGAAATTTTCCGGGTGAACTTCATCAATTGGCATCTCAGCATCTAAAACAAGCCCTATTTTGGAATGATAGGCCTTTTTCTCCGGGCCTACAAGCACAGCATTAAAACCAGCTTCTTTTAATCTATAATAAGAATAAATCAACTCAAATTCATTAAAATTGTCTTCAATAAGTACTGCTATTGTTTTCATAATACACCTCCTGTTAAATTATAACACAGAAACAAAAATTTTCTTTTAAGAAATATTCCAAACTTCCGACCTAGTAGAGAGATATACGCCTAAAAGAATTAAAGCTCCCCCAATAAATTCTATAAAGATAGGTGTTTCATGTAAAATAATCAATGCAAAAAATGTAGCAAAAACAGGCTCTCCAAGTATTGTAACAGCGACAAAGGGAGCAGAAAAATATTTTAACGCCCAATTAAATGCAGTGTGCCCAATAATCTGAGGAATAAATGCTAAAAGAAAGAAATAAAAGTAGGTTTCCTTAGGATAATAAAAAAGATTCTGTCTGGTTAAAATTGAGATTATAATAAGAATTGCTGCGGCAAAACTGTACACAAAAAAGATATACGTAATAAGGTTAAATTTCTTTCGCGCTTTTTTACCAATGATTAAATAAAAAGATACGGCAATTGCTCCCATAAGTGCAAGAAAATTACCATAATTAATGCTTAATCCTATATTCTTTGCTGAAAAAGCAATAATCATTCCTCCCACAAACGCTATTATGATGCCTATAATTGTACCTTTTTTTGTACTCTCCCTGAAAAGAATAAATGAAAAACCAGCAACAAAAATAGGATTTGTTGTAACAAGCACAGTGGATGCAAGAACAGTAGTATAAGAAAGCGAGCTTATCCATAACACAAAATGAGCAGCAAGAAGACCTCCCAATAATACAAAAGGTAAAACATCTTTTTTAAAATCTAAACATTTTAATTTATCTCTTTCTAAAATAAAAAACAGAGGAGCAATGAAAATTGCGCTAAGTCCCATTCTATAAGTTGCAATAACAAGTGGAGATGCATTGCAGAGACGGATAAAAATAGCTGCAAGACCCACAGAAACCATACCAATAAAAATTACAAATATAGATTTAACCTTGCTCATAGCCTATTATATAAGAAAAGACAGAAAAATTTACAGCAAATTGATAACAATTACACCGTTTACACAATAAAAACTAAACTGTTCCTTATGCCGAAAAGTCTGAAAATTCTTTCAAAATGATGGAACTTTTTTGTAAGTTTTGTGTCTAATATATAGAGATACGGGATGCAGGATTTGGGATATAGGATTTTGTGAATGGTAAGTTTGAAAAGCTATTGACTTGAAAAAACGATTAAAATGACGGCAAGATGGAGAAAATTGATTTGCTGAAAAATAGAAAATGTGCTTTTAAGAAATATAAAGTTGTGCTATAAGGAGGTAGTGTAATAGAAAGGTAAAAGGTCAATGAACAATGGGCAAGCATAGCATTGGCCGGCAGTGTCAATTCGCAAATGTCAAATGATTTTTAGATTTTTATTGGTTGAATAAATATTATACCTGCTGCCTCTTAAAAAACCGATAAGCATAATATCAGCATCTTTTGCCGTTTCAATAGCAAAATCTGTAGGCGCAGAACGGGAAACAATAGCCATAACACCTAACCTTTTTGCATATTGAACCGCAGTTTCACTTATCCTTCCACTCGTAAATAAAACATTAGCATCAGGCCATTTATCAGTCAAAATCGCATCACCAACCAACTTGAAAATAGTACTCTGCCGAGAAACATCTTCAAAAAATGAAATAAGCTTCTGTCCATCAGATAAACCTGAAATATGAGTCCCGCCAGTTTGTTTAAAAACTATACTTTTTGAAAGAAGTTCCTTCATAAGTACAAACAATTTTGAGGAATTAATAGAGAATTGCTTTTCTAATAAAAGAAAATTATCAGATATATTTTCAACTTCTGTATGGCAATCGGCATAGTAGCCTTTCTCCTTAAAAACAATTCTTTTTAAATCATTTTTTTTATTAATATAACCTTTTAAAAACAGGTATCCAAAAACTAATTTCTCCTCAAATGAAGGAGAATAAACAATTCTTTCGATAAGTTTATCGTTCAAATACAAATTAATATTTCTTTCCTTTACGATTTTGTCTTCCAATTCTTCCTTCAGTCCATTATTAAACCTCAGAATTTTAACGAACTTTATCACTTAACAACTCCTGTGCTTTCTCGAAATCGCTTTTAGTATTCACATTAAAAAACGTCAAAAAATCAGGGTCAATGCTCTCTATCTCGCTTTCGCTGAGAAATTGTACAGAAGCAGTATTCAATAAAGAACGAAGTTTATAATCTTCAATTTTAATTTGCTCCTTAACAAGAGATATTAAGCGTCTATTATAAAAAGCAAATAACGGTTCAATCATCCCATTGTCAAAATAAGGAATATAAATATCTACATTCGTATTCAACATATTTTTCATATAGGAAAGAAGATTTTTATTGATGAATGGCATATCGCAAGCAGCAAGAAAAATGAAATCTTTGTTTGTATATGTCAAAGCCGTAAACAATCCACCGATAGGCCCAATTCCCGGGATACTATCAGGGATAATTTTGTAAGGATATGGAAGAACCCCCCTTCCGATAAAGAGGGGTTCTTCTTTAAATGATTCCTTGAAAAGACGATAAGTGCGTTCTAAAAGCAAAGTATTCTCAAAGGAAAGAAATACTTTATCTTTCCCCAGTCTTTTTCCCTTCCCTCCAATAAGAATGACAGGTTGAATTGTCAATCGTGTTACGCCTCTTTTTTAAGATAAATATACCAGTACAACATACCTACAAAGAGAGCTCCACCAATAATATTGCCTATTGTTACAGGAATCAGGTTTTTCGTAATAAGATTTCCCCATGTAAGGTTGCTGAATGCTGACGCTGCTTTTCCTGTAGCATCTACAACTGTAGATGAGCCCTTAAGAAATAATCCGTAAGGAATAAAGAACATATTTGCTACACTATGCTCAAACCCTGAAGCAACAAACGCCATAATAGGGAAATAAATTGCAAGAATCTTGCCAGCAATGTCCTTTGCAGAAATTGCCATCCAGACAGCAAGACAGACCAACCAGTTACATCCAATACCACGCATTAATGCCTGCATAAATGTAAGATTCACTTTTGCATTTGCAATATTCAAAGCGGTTGCGCCAACAAGACCTCCATTTGTAAGCCACAATCCCGTGCCAAACATAATACCAGCGAGAAGAACAGAACCAACAAAATTACCGAGATAAACAAGCATCCACCTGTTTAAAACCTGGCTCCAGCGAATCTTTCTTTCAAGAGCAGCAATCACAATGAGATTGTCTCCCGTAAATAATTCACTTCCTGCAATGATTACAAGCATAAGTCCTACGCTAAATACACTACCAGCAAGAAGCTTTGTTATTCCAACACCCAGATCAGTTTGATGCCCCACCATAATAGAGAGTTCAGCACCAAAAGCAATGAAAGCACCCGCAAGAATAGCAAGTGTAAAAAACTTCCCAGTAGGGATCCCAACCTTTTTTTGCCCAGCAGCACTCATTTTTTCAGCAATCTGCGCTGGCGAAAAGAAATTTAGTTCTGTCATACTTTCTTCCTCCTTATATTTTATATTTTTTCGACCTTACAAGCACATACTTTATATTCCGGAATTTTTGCAATAGGGTCCAAAACCGGATTAGTTAAAACATTTGCTGCTGCTTCTTTAAAATGAAATGATACAAACACAAGACCTTGCTTAGGTCTATCAGATATTCGCACATTTACTTTAATACTTCCTCTACGCGTAGAAATCTTTACCATTTCATCATTTTTAATGTTCAGTTTTTCGGCATCAATCGGATTAACTTCTACATAGTTTCGTGGTACAAATGCATCAAGTACTTTTACTCTTCTTGATTCATTGCCAGAATGGTAATGGAATAGAATCCTTCCTGTTGTAAGAATTAAAGGATATTCTTTATCAGGCAATTCTTTTGCAGGCTTGTACTCAACAGGTGATAGAAGCCCTTTTCCATTTGCACGTTTAAAATGACCATCGCCATGTAAAAATTTTGTTCCAGGGTGATCATCATTTATACAAGGCCACTGTAATCCTTGTTTTTCCAATCTATAATGATGAATGCCTGCATATGATGGAGTAAGTGATGCTATTTCATCTGCAATTTCTGCACTGTTCTTAAATTGCATATTATAGCCCATTGCTGTTGCAACCTCTCCAATAATCTCCCAATCACATTTTGTATTCTCTGGTTTTCTCTTCGCAGGGCGGAGCAGTTGTACTCTTCTTTCAGTGCTTGTAAATGTACCGCTTTTTTCGTATGCTGACGCAGCAGGAAAAACAACATCTGCAATTTCTGCTGTTTCAGAAAGGAAGATATCCTGTACTGCAAGAAATTCTAATTTTTCAAAACCTTTTTTTGCATGTGTAATATCAGGCTCCGTCATCATGGGATTCTCTCCCATAATATACACTGCTTTCATTTTCCCTTCAAGAGCTTTATCTCCAAATTCCGAAACAGGAATTCCAACATTTTCAGATAGTTTCACTCCCCAGGCTTTTTCAAATTTCTCTTTCACCTTAGGATCTACCACTTTCTGATATCCAGGATATACATTAGGTAATGCCCCGAGATCGCAAGCACCCTGCACATTTGCCTGGCCACGTAAAGGATTAATCCCTGTACCGTTTCTTCCCAAATTTCCAGTAATTAACGCAAGATTTGCAATACTTAATACATTATCAGTTCCGGTAGAATGCTGTGTAATACCCATCGTGTAGAAGATTGTTGCATTTTTTGCACTTCCATATATTTCAGCAGCCTGTTTAATAAAGGTTTTATCCACACCTGTAATTTTTGACACTGTATCAAGATCATATTTTTCAACAACTTTCTTAAACTCTTCAAATCCTTCTGTATGCGCTTTTATGAAGTCTTTATCCAAAAGATTCTCTTGAATAATTACATTCATTATACCATTAAGGAGCTCAACATCTGTCCCTGGTGTATGTTGCAGGAAAAGGTTGGCTTCCTTTGCAATGTCAGTGTTTCGCGGGTCACAGACAATTATTTTTGCTTCATCCTTTCGCTGATGTTCTTTTACCATTTGCGCAATTACAGGATGTGTCTCTGTCATATTGGAACCAATGATGAACATTACATCAGCATCTTTAATGTCGTCAAGTGAATTTGTTGCAGCTCCTGCACCTAATGCCTTGCCCAACCCTGTTACGGTAGAGGAATGACAAAGACGTGCACAATTATCAACATTATTTGTGCCAATTACAGCTCGTGCAAATTTTTGTACAACATAATTATCTTCATTTGTACATCGAGAAGATCCAAGTACTCCAATTGCATCTGAACCGTATTTTTCTTTAATCTCTTTTAATTTTTTGGCAGTGTATTGAATTGCCTCATCCCAACTTGCTTCTCTGAGTTTTCCATTTTCTCTGATTAACGGAGTAGTTAATCGTTCTTCACTGTTTGCATACTCATAGCCAAATCTACCTTTTACACAGGTTCTCCCGTTATTTACTAAGGGGTTTTCAATACCTTTTGCCATTATAAGATTGTTGTTTTTATCATTATATAATCGTAAATTACAACCCACACCACAATATGCACAGACAGTATCAGTTGGTGTTAAATTAAAAATTTTGCCCTTGCCAACTCTCGGCTTTTCAATTAATGCACCAACAGGGCATGCTTGAACACATTCACCACAAAATTGGCATGTTGTTTCTTCAAGAGGTAAAGCAAACGGAGTAGAAACTTCTGATTTGTGCCCCCTCATTGCAACATTAATTGCTTCAACAATTGCCTGGTTCTCACAGGCGCCTATGCATCTTCGACACAAAATACATTTTTGAGGATCAAACTGAATAAAAGGGTTTGTATCCCACGGAGTTTCTTTCGAAACCGCAAAAGCCTCTTCTTCATCAAGGAATTCACTTTTCTTTATACCAAATTGATATGCCAGATCTTGAAGAGTACAATCTCCATCCCGGTCACATGTCATACAATCCAGAGGATGATGCGCAAGAGCAAGTTCAAGATTCATTCGCCTTGCGTCAATAACAGTTGGCGTGTCGGTAAAAATTTCCATTCCTTCCCCTACTTCAGTAATACAAGCCCGTTGAAGTGTCTTTGCTTTCTTCACTTCAACAACACACATTCCGCAGGACCCTTCTTCTGCAATACCCTTTAGGTAACAAAGTGTAGGAATCTCAATTCCTGCTTGTTTACAAGCATCCAAAATAGTTGTGCCCTGAGGCACCTGATAATCTTTTTCA
>Ga0164313_10000137_pt1 | contig 48516 bp, 41 predicted proteins | sample GuaBasSedimGuay4_FD_113735 | JGI IMG/M metagenome (GOLD analysis project Ga0164313, IMG submission 113735) | Subseafloor sediment microbial communities from Guaymas Basin, Gulf of California, Mexico - Guay4, Core 4569-4, 0-3 cm | ecosystem: Environmental > Aquatic > Marine > Hydrothermal vents...
GGGGAGGGTGTTGGGTAGGTGCTCAAACGCCCACTTTCGGATTTCGTCGATCTTCGGCCGGGACTCCTGCTGTCGAATCTTGTGCCTCAGCTCGAGCAGTTTCTTGCGCTCGTTTTCGGGCATGTCTGTCGTGATGCGTGGGATCTTCTTTTCGATTCGGTACAAGTCCCTGATCATCGATACCGCCGGTTTGCTCAGTTCGGGGTAGGCGTCCTCGGCCTCGATGAATTTTCTACGCACATGCGCCCAGCAGTGAGCGATCGTGAGACTCGGGTTGGCGATGCCGTTTTTGACCAAGGCATCGTAAGTCGCGTAGCCATCGGTCATCGCGACTCTTCCATATTCTCCGAGCATTTTGGCAGCTGCCTTTTGTGAGCGGTTCGAGAAGATCCGATAGGTCGCGATCTTGTCTGTTGCCACACACCAGGTCCACCACCGGCAGGAATTGTTCTTCATCATCATCTGCCAGCGCGTTTCGTCCGCGTAGATGACACCGGCGTCAAATGCCTTCCTCAAGAGTGCTTCGTAGGTCGGCTGCAGATGCTGAGCCAGTCTCTCGATCTGGTCCCACAAGGTCTGGCTGTCAATGACCAGGCCGTCACGTGCCATGGCGCGTACCTGACGTTCGAGCGGCAGGTGGTCGAGGTATTTGTTTTCAGTCACTTGGGCGGCGAAGTCGATGGAGTACCGACCGCCAGGCGTGAGCTTGACGGGACCTGGCGCCGTGACGACTTGAGCATTGCAGCTGCAGCGGTACTTCTGCCGGCAGTGGTGAAGGATTTTGTACTCGAGGGAAATGACCGTGATCTCCTCGGACTCCTCATGCTGCTCGCCCATTTCTTCGACTTCGCCACCGCAGAAGGAGCAGGTGCGCTCATCAAGCGCGAGGGTGTGGACAACTTTTTCGATCGGGAGGTCTGGCTGAGACCGAGGCCCATGTCCGCTCTTCGGCTTCTTCTCGTTTGTGCCCTTCTCCTGATCGCCGTTGCTGCTGTCCTCTGGGCGGCGTTCCGAAGAGGTACCAAACATCGAGCGTTTCATCGCCTCGAGTTGCTCTTTGAGGAGCGAAAGCTCCATCTGAGGGCTCACATCTTGGCCACGAAGACGAGCGTTCTCCGAACGAAGTCGGGCGATCTCTTTATGCTGGCGGACGACGGTGTTTTCAAGGTGAGAGGCGACCTCTTGTAGGGTTTTGGGATCGCGGATTTCGGTCACCTTCGACATGCTGTATTGTCTCAATAAAGCCCTGATTAGTCAAGCATTTAAGGCATAATTTACGAGGACTAACGGGCACTTTCCCAACCAGCAAACTGCCCTCCATGAAGAGCTGCAGCTCCGCTGCCGTGAGCTCGATCTCAGCCTTGTCGGCGCCTGACCAGAGGTTTGCGAATTGGCCCCGCTCGAGGCGCTTCGCGTAAAGGCAGAGACCGGTTCCATCCCACAACAGCACCTTCGCCCGTTTGCGGTTTCGACTCACGAATACAAACAGGTCGCCGGAAAGGGGATCCCGATCGAGATGGGTCTTGACCAGGCCAAACAATCCGTCAAACCCCTTCCTCATATCCACCGGCTCGGTGTAGGCGAAGACTTTGACGTTCGGCGAGGCGCCGATCATCGGATGGCCCTCAGCAGATAGGCGATGCTTTCCAGGTCAAGCCCCTCGATGACGTGGCCATCCGCGGTGGTCAGCCGAAGCTGCGATCCACAGGACGGCCGCTGTATCTCTCCAGACGGCACAATCGCCACCGACCGAAAACCCCGAAACACGTCCTCCTTTTTCTTCCGCTGCCGAAGCCAACGGGCCAGCGTCGACTCCACCAGCCCGAGACGCTCGGAAACCGGCGCCAGTGCCTCCCCGGTCTCCCGACACGTCCCCGCGTACGCAACGATCTCTTCGCGAAGGCCGGAAGGGCATCGCCATTTCTTTCCCAGGCCCCTTGCTGCTTCTCGACCAACACGTCCCGCCAGTCCAGCGCAAATCGACTCAAGCTCGGTTTCGTCCATCCGAGAAGACTGCCGTCAAAACTCATATCGCGCAAGACGGGGTACGGCGAGGACGTACGCAGTTACGGTCTGACAACTACGGAACTCCGTACCTATGAGTCAGAACCCGATGACCAGACCTGCCGTCACCTCTCCCTGCCACAGGAAGTCGCCGCTGAAGCCGACGAGGCAGCCCCCGGGGCCGCACCCGACGGCGAAGGCGCCGCTGCCGCCGTACGTCCCGTAGAGGCGGGCGTCGAGCCGAAACCCGATGTGGTCGTTAAGGAGCAGCTTGACGCCGCCGCCGATAGCGAACGAGAAGTACGTGGACGTCGAGTCGTCGGCCGGCGATACCACTCTGGTAGCGCCGATCGACATGCCGAGAAACGGCCGGGTCCGGCTCCACGGATCGAATACGTAGGCGGTACCGGCATGGAAATAGTCAATGTCGAGATCGACCTGACCATCATCGTCATACGAGAAGCGGTTGACCCCGGTGGACTGGTGGCTCCACAGCAGCAGTACGCGGGCCTCGGGGCTCAGGGCGAACTCGAGGTCGACCCCGAAGCTCGCGGTGGTATCGAGATCGTAGGAGATCCCGGTTTCGTCCGTCACCGCTCCACCGAAGCGGAGCCCGGCAAACGGTGAGATCTCAAACTTCTGTGCGTGGATCGTCGGCGCCCAAAAAGATCCCAGCAGGACGACGGCGATCAGAGCTCGGCTCCTCATGATCTCCTCCTCGCGGACGCCCCAGATTACCCTGCCTACCCCGGCGATGCCTAACTTGAGAGGTGCCACAAAATGATACCAGGCACTCACTTCAACTTCCGTGCCAGGTCAGCTCTGTTGCGCCTCAATCGTCCCGACCCTGCGGGTCAAAGAGTCGACCGTGCCTTCCAGCGTCGTCAATCGGCGGTCAAACTCGGTGTATTAAAGCTTGATCAACGCCCAGCAGATCGACTCGTCGGGAGACATCCTCTGGCCCGCCGAGGGGGTGACGATCAACGAGACCTTCACCTCCAGCGCATCGGACAAGGGCATCGTCAGCGATGGCGACGGCGGCGCTTACATCGTTTGGCGGGATCACCGCAACATGGGCACCACCGACTGGGATCTCTACGGCCAACGCCTCAACGGTCTCGGCGATAGACTCTGGGAAACCGGAGGGACCCCCATCGTGGTGACGCCCGAAGACCAGGGGTCGTTCGACATCATGTCTGCCGGGCCGGGCGGGGTCTTTGTCGCCTGGGCCGACAACCGCGGAGACTCCCTCGACATCTATGCCCATAAGGTCTTCGATGCGGGCTTGATCTTCGTCGACGGCTTCGAAACCGGTGATCCCGCCTGGTGGGACAGGATCATCCCCTGAGTCGAAGACTGGAGGTAGCTGGCGAGTAAAGCTTCTAGCTATTTGCCGTTAGCTCTTAGCTCAATTGCATTCGGTGAGGGTCGGTAGGTTCCACCTTCGGGTGGGTTGCACCGGTCGCCGAATCGCACAATGGAACCGCAAGGACGCAGAGACATCGCAGCCCACAGATCACACAGATGGACACAGATTCCATTGCTATCGCTATCGCTATCGGTATCGAAAACGACACAAGCTGAGGTCACGATGCTGCGAAGTCGCCGCCGGTGGCATCGATGGATTGGCCGGGGAGGGTAGCTGGATCATGCTAAGATCGAGACACGGACTCGTTTTCTAAAAAACATCGTTTTGGAGATCATCATGGGTGGACGACCGATTTCTCGACCGTACGTGATCGGATGGGTGTTGATCATTTTTTTGTCGATTCCCGGTGTGAGTTACGGTGGAGGCGGCAGCTGGTCGCAGACCACGCTTGACTCCGGGATCCTGCCGTTGGAGAACCGGGCCGCGATGCTCGGCCCCAAGGGGAGTGGTCCCGATCTCTTGGTCTTCACCCTCTGGAGCACCGGAACCAACATGAACCATCTGGGGGCATTCCACGTTCCGCCTCCCTATGACGGTTCCGGAACCACGTTTGTCGAGGATATCGATACCGGTCCTCTCTTCGGTGTCGGCAACATCTGCGTCGCCGACACCGGCGAGGCGGTGGTGCCGTACGTCCGGGCGAATGGTGGGAACTTCGATGTCTTTTTTGCCGCATTTGACGGCTCGTCCTGGTCGACCTCCCCGATACCGGGAACCTCTTCAGACAACTATCACACGTCGGAGTGCTTCCGGACCTCGGATGGTCTGTTTGTCATGGCCCTCAACGTCACCGACCAGCGGTGGGACTTCTTCCGGTCTTCTGATCCAGCCGGACCGCCTGATTTTCTGTTCAACGACTCGCTCGGCGAGTCCGAACTGGGTGATCCGCCACAGGATCCCTTTCTGCCTGAGGGCGGGATTGCCGTTGCCGAAAGCAGCTCAATGTTTGTGACCGGAGAATTTTCAGCCGCGTTCCCGATGGATGACGGCGACCTCGACGGGTACCTCCTCATCGGCAGCGGCGACACCGCCAATATAGATGGAAGCTACCTCCCCCGCAACTACAACAACGACTCGGAGTTTGAGCAGAATGCCGATCTTCCCCTCCGTCGCAGAGAGGGATCGGGGGCCGATGTGCTGTGGGTCGTCAATCAGAAGAATGGGCAGCTCAGGCTGACCCGGCACGGCCTCACCAATCCCGGCCTCGACCAGACCATCACTCTCGGGACCATCGGGAGCGGCAGTCTGCTCGGGTTTCAAGGTCTTGGGGTTGCAGAAGGACCGGACGGCCACGTCTATGTGCTTGCCGACAAGGCCTATCGGGTCAGTCCCGATCTCACATCGACGACGGTCATGGCCGGGTACCCGTTTGAAGGTCTCGGCGGTCCCGTGAATATTGTGTTCCCCCCGGGCATGCCCACCGGGTTCGCGGTCGGTCCGGGGAGTCAGGTCCTGGGCATCCTCGATCTGTCGTCGGTGTTCGCCGACGGTTTCGAAACCGGTGGAACGGGAGCCTGGTCGAACACGACTCGATGATCCTCCCTGCGGGTGTCTGACGCCATCGCGATCGCACTCATCGACGGCTCGGTCGCTTTGTGGGTGAACGAAATACCCGACCGTTTCAGATGGTTGCAGAGGGCGATCGTACTCAGGAGGTCCCCATGAAACGCTTCGCCATCGTAACCGTCGTCGCTCTCGCTCTGATCGCCACCGCCGTGCCCGCATCGGCCCACTGCCAGATCCCGTGTGGGATCTATGACGACGAACTCCGCGTCCAGCTCATCGAGGAGCATACCGGCACCATCGAGAAATCGATGAAGATGATCATCGAGCTCTCGGCCGAGGACGATGAGGACTACAACCAGATCGTGCGCTGGGTGAACAACAAGGAAGCCCATGCGCAGGAAATCCAGGACATCGTCACCGCCTATTTTATGGCACAGCGGATCAAACCCGCCGTGGACCACGAAGACGAGAAGGCGATGAACGAGTACATCCACAAGCTCGCGATCCTGCACGCCATCCAGATCCATGCCATGAAGGCCAAGCAGGGCACGAACCTCGAGGAGATCGAGAACCTGCGAAAGATGACCGGGATGTTCCGTGAGGCCTATTTCGGCGAAGAAGCAGCGCACAAGCACTGACTCGTCGTCGGGTTGGGCCCGCTTGAAACACGGGGGGCACGGAGAACCACAGAGGAGTCACGGGGGTCGCCCTTCAAATCTCTCTGCGACGAGTCTTCAATGACTCCGTGGAATCACCGTGGCTCCCCGTGATCTCCGTGTTTCAATCGGTCGCGCTTCGGGCTCTCGCGCCTTCTGACACGCGATGGGAGGGGTGCGCAGGCACGCAACTTTGGTCGCGGCGAACAAAGTTGGTGCCAGGCACCCGTCCCGCGTGCTCGCAGAGGCAAAACCGGGCGGGATCCTAGCGGTGGTGGGCGATCCGCGTTGCGGCGCTCCGGCAGGCCTCGGTGAGGAAAGAGACGTCTTCCTCGGTGTGAGCCGTGGATGCCGCTCCGTGGGCGAGGAGCAGGTGGACATCCTCCACCAGGAGTGCAAGCCCGAGGATTTTTTCTCTGAGTTCGATGTCGCAGCGCTCTGGATCGAAGACCGCCTCGGGGGTGTTGAGGGCGGTTGTCTGCTCATGAGGGAAGTGAATCGTCACTATGGAACTGCCGCAGTCGAGTTCATCGACGGCGCCGGTGCAGCGGGCGAGGATGCCCGAGGTGGCAAAGGCCGATTCGATGCCGCGACGCATAGCGTCGCCGATCTCGCCGAGCCGGGGGTAGATCTCGGACGCGTGGTGATCGAGGTGATCGAGGAAGACCCTGGCTGCGAGCATCGAAGCCGGATGTGCCGAGTAGGTTCCGCCGGAGAAGGCAACCCGAGGCCCGGTCTTGCGTCCGGCCTCGGCCAAAACATCGGCTCGACCGGCCACAGCGGCCACCGGCATCCCGCCGCCGAGAGCCTTGCCGTAAATGGCGAGATCGGGCTTCACTCCGTGGAGTGCGCCGAGACCACCGGGGTGGAACCTGAAGCCCGTGATCATCTCGTCGAGGATCAGCAACGCGCCGTGCTTTGTGCAGAGCTCGCGGGCGAGTGTGAGGTACTCGGTCGTGGCGGCGATGGTTCCTCCCGCACCGAGCATGGGCTCGAGGATGAGGCACGCGAGGTCGTCGCCGGCCGCCGCGAAATCTTCGACGAGGCGCTGCGAATCGTTGTATCGGGTCACGACGATGCGGTCGGTCAGCTCCGATGGCAGCCCCTTCGAATCGACGCCCTCGAAACCGACGCCGTCGTCCTGGTAGGCCACGCCCTTGAGGAGCATGGGCTGGGCGCCGTGCCACCCGCCGCCGGCCTTCATGACGGTGCCGCGGCCGGTGAACGATCGCGCCATGAGCACCGCGTACATGGTTGACAGACTGCCGCTTGTGGTGAAGCGCAGCTTCTCGGCGTAGGTGAGGCGACAGATGAGCTCGGCAAGCTCGGCCTGGAGCGCATCCACCATCCCGCTCTGGGTGCCGAATCCTCGGGCGAAGGCTTCACTGAGGGCCGAGGTCACGACCTCGGGGTTGTGACCGAGGATGTTGGCCATGTGGCCCTGCCAGAGATCGAGGATGCGGTGTCCGTCCTCATCCACCACCCAGCCCCCGTGCGCCTCGGTGATCCGCGGCGGAAACGGCTCGGAAAGCCGGATGCCGTGGCTGCCACCGTCGATGAGGTGGTGTTTCGCGTGTTCGTGGATGGTTGCCGAGCGGGGTGAGCGTCGGAGGTGCTCGTCGGCGAGCTCGGTCAGGAGGGGGGTGTAGTCGGCGGTCTTCATGAGGCGGAGATTTTAGCGTACTTGATCCTCTTCTCTTCAGCACCGGCCTTCTGGGTCGCCTTCGGCGGCCCAGCGTCGCACCATCGGCGTGGTCGCGCGAGGGTAACGGGAAAGAGCTGCGACCACGCCGATGGCACGCCGACGGCCTCTCCCCGAACCGGTAAAGCCGCACCGAAACGTACTGCCGCGAGGGTTGCCCGGCAGCGCCATTGTGTGGATCGTGCCGCGTTGCCGGAAGGTCGTTCGTGCACAATGGCGTGCCCGGCACGCCCCGGTGGAGGCGCGATTCCCCCGTGCCTAGAAGGGCGGTCGCGCTCCCATGCCACTCTGAGCACCGCCACGCCCCGGTGAGCGGTGTTTCCCGCGTTCTCTTGGGAGCACGTGGGATTGACCTTGACCGGACGTGCCGTCCTTGATCAATGTTCGGCACTGCGGGGAGATCCGGCTGGGTGGTAAGTAGCGCCGATCATTGTCAAGGGGGGCGATCTCGGGCAACCGCGATGATGGAACCATGTCGGGATCGCGTTCACCGTCGGTCCGACGTTCGGTGCCGCTGCCCCGGTCGCCGGTCAGAGAGTCTTCGCGCGCTCCGCGAGGGCGCGGGCGATCACCAGGCGTTGGACTTCCGAGGTGCCCTCGTAGATGGTCACAACCCTGGCATCGCGGAAGAACCTCTCGACGGGGTACTCCTGCGAGAAGCCATAGCCGCCGTGGATCTGGATCGCCTGACCGACCACGCGGTTGCACATTTCAGACGCGAAGAGCTTGGCTGCCGCCGACTCACGCGAGTGACGGCCGGGCTGACCCGCAGCCCAGATCGCACGCATCATGAGTCCACGGGCGGCGTCGATCTCGGTGTCCATATCGGCGAGTTGGAAGGCGATGGCCTGGTGTTCCATGATCGCCTTGCCGAACTGTCTGCGATCGCGGGCATAGCGCAGCGACTCTTCAAGGGCGGCGGTGGCGATCCCCACCGATTGGGCGGCGATCCCGAGCCGACTGTGATCGAGGGTCGCGAGGGCGACGGCGAAACCTTTGCCCTCCTCGCCGAGTAAGGCAGTCTTGGGCACCCGCGCGCCATCGAGGGTCACCATGCAGGTCTTGGACGATCGCAGCCCCATCTTCGCTTCCGGCGGATCGAAGATCACGCCCTCCTGGTCGGCGTCGAGGACAAACGTCGAGATCCCCCGCGTTCGGAGGGAGGGATCGCTGGTCGCCAGACAAACAAAGATCCGGCCCACCTCGCCGTTGGTGATCCAGGCCTTGGCGCCATCGAGCCGCCAGTGGTCGCCTTCGTCTCGATAGCGAGTCGTCAGGCTTGCCGCGTCCGAGCCCGCGTTGGGTTCGGTGAGCATGAACCCGCCGACGTTCTCGCCCGAAGCGAGCTGGGGGAGGAACTCGGCCTTCTGCTCCTCGGTGCCGAAGTTAGTGATGGGCCAGCAGCACACCGAGTTGGTCACGGTCATCCCGACGGCTACGGCCGCGTCGACGCGCGCGAGTTCTTCCACCGCGATGAGGTACGACAGCAGATCCACATCGGCGCCGCCGTAGGCTTCGGGCACCATCATTCCGAGCAGCCCGAGCTCGCCCATCTCGGCGAAGATCTCGTGCGGGAACTCGCCCGTGCGGTCACGCTCAGCGGCGCCGGGCCGAACCCGGTCCTCGGCAAAAGACCGCACCATCTCCTGGACCATCAACTGCTGTTCGTTAAGCTCGAAGTTCATCCGCGCCTCCGTTGGGTTGGTGGCAGATTACAACATCTCGTCTCTCCCGTCCGTAAGCCGGACGAAGCTCGGGAAACCTCCGGGAGATTGGATTGGCGATGGCCGGATCAGCCACACGAAGATGCACGAGTTCGGTGGGGGTGGCCATCGCCGCGGTCGTCATCGGGTGCGGATGGACGGCCGTGTTCGCGATCTCCGAGGGCGAAGAGCGCCGACAGTTGACGGCCGGACTCGAGTCCTTTGAAGATGTTCGTGTTGTCGCCGTTTCGAACGGCTTTGCCTACGTGGCGGCGGGCTATGACGGCCTCGTGGTGATCGATGTGCGTGATCCGTCCCACCCGGTGGAGATCGGCCGGGTCGATACCCGGGGTTTCGCCGGTGGTTTTGCTCTCATGGGTGGTCTGGTGTTGGTCGCCGACGGCTATCACGGTCTCAGGGTGATCGACGTCGAGTGTCCGTCGAAACCGGTCGAGGTCGGATTCGTCGTTGTCCAGGGATGGTCCAACGATGTCGCCGTCCGTGGTGAATACGCTCTCGTGGCGGCCGGCACCGCGGGTCTCGTCATCGTCGATCTCAGTCACGTTTCGACGCCGGTGGAGGTCGCCGCGATCACGATCGATGGAAGCGCGAGATGGGTGACGGCGTTGGACTCGGTCGTGTGTGTCACGGATGACCGCGGTCGAGTCCATACGGTGGATTTGAAAGATCCCACGCGGCCGGTGGAGACTGAGGTCGATGATCCTCGTGACGGCGAGTCCGGCGCATTCTTGGATACGGAGTGTGTGGCGGAGCCATTGGCCGGTCGGGATCGGTCGTCTCTGGCGTGGATTGACGCGATGGTCTTTGACGCCCCGGTTGCCACGAACGGTGCGATTGGCGGGCTGCCGCCTCCACCGGCCATGAACCCACGCCCGTAGGTGCGCCATGGGGGCGGTGCGAAGGCTTGCACATTTGTCTCTGCTTCCCTGGGTCTCCGGCCTTCTGGTCCTCCTGCGGCGGACCAGCGTCGCACCATCGGCGTGGTCGCGCGAGGGCAACGGGAGAGAGATGCGACCACGCCGATGGCACGCCGACGGCCTCCCTTCGAACCGGAACAGCCGCACCGGAACGCTCTGCCGCGAGGGTTGCCCGGCAGCGCCATTGTGTGGATCGTGCCGCGTTGCTGGAAGGTCGTCCGTGCACAATGGCGTGCCCGGCACGCCCCGGTGGAGGCTCGATGTCCGCGTGCCCTGAGGCGGATACGGACGCGGGATACTGTTTGCCGCTGCCGCTGCCGCTGCCGCTGCCGCTGACCTGGACAGGGCTTCAACCGCGCTCGGTCAACGCGACGCCAGCGATGACGAGCACGGTTCCCATGACGAGACCGAGGGTGATGGGTTCCGAGAGCACCAGCGCGGCGGCCACGGCGGTCATGGGTGGAATGGCGTAGAGATAGACCCCGACCTTCTGCGACTCGGTGTGTTGGAGGGCGGTGAAATAGAGCAACACCGCGAGGAAATTGCAGCAGGTTCCCAGATAGGCCACCGCGGTCCAGGCGGTGGGGGTGATCTCGGCGAGACCAAAACCGGTGCGCTGCATTTCGAAAAGACCCACTGGGGTCATCCATGTGGCCCCGATGAGGGTGACTGCGGCGGTGACGGTCAAGGCGCCGAGTTGGTCGGTGATCTTCTTCCCGAACACGGTAAAACATCCCCACATGACGATGGATGCGAAGACCAGGAGATCTCCCACGAGGTTGCTGTCGAGTTCGAATCCGGCGAGGGTGTCCAAACCCATGACCACCAGGACTCCGGCCATGGCGATGACGATGCCCAGGATCTTCCGCGCGTTGAGCTTCTCGCCGAGGAAGACCACCGCTAGCAGCAGAATGGTGATCGGGCCGGTGGCGACATAGACCGATGCGTTGGATGCATTGGTGGTCTGGAGACCTACGGTCTGGAAACCGTAGTGGAGACCGGCGCCGAAGAGGCTGAGACCAAAGAGCTTGAGCAGGGTGGGGCCGTTGGGGATGGTCTTCCAACGTCCACCGGTGATGAGGACCGGGACAAAGCACGCGGCCGCGATGAGCAGCCGCAGCGAGACAACCGTGAGGGGTGGAACCACCTCCAGGGCGATCTTCGTGGCGACAAACGAGATTGCCCACAGAAAACACGCCCCAAGCAGGGCCAACCGGGTTCCGGTATTCACGAGGTGGCGGTCCGGTGACGATCGATGGCGGTGCGGATGGCTCGGATGTGATCCGGGCCGGTGCCGCAACAACCACCGATGACGGCGACGCCGAGATCCATGAGCTCACCGACCCGCGCGGCCATGTCATCGGGCCCTTCGGGGTAGTGGAGCTCTCCGCCGTGATTCTCGGGGATGCCGGCGTTCGATTGAATGACCCTCGGCACGGTTGCGTGGGCGGAGAACTCCCGGGCGAGTTCGGCCATGGTGTCGATGCCGTTGCCGCAGTTGGAGCCGACGAGATCGGCTCCGGCCTCGACGAGGACCCGGCACGCCTGTTCGACGGTTGTGCCCATGGTTGTGAAGAAACCCCGAGGGGTGGCGTTGAAGGTCATGGTGGCGATGATGGGAACCGACGGTGAGCGTCTTCGGGCCGCCTCGACCGCGAGTCGCGCCTCTTCGAGATCCATCATGGTTTCGATGCAGATGAGATCGACTCCGACCTCGATGAGCGCACCGATCTGTCGGCTGAAACCCTCGGCCATGACATCGGGTTCGGTGTCGCCGTAGGGTGTGAGGATCTTGCCGGTCGGACCCACCGAACCGGAGATCAGGGCGCGTCCCTCGACCACCCGTTGAATGGCCTTGACGGCGGCGCGGTTGATCTCCTCGGTCTTCTCGGCAAGACCGTGGCCGGCCAGGTTGAGCGGTGAGCCACCGAATGAATTGGTGGTGATGAGGTCGGCGCCGGCTTCAACGTAGAGCTCGGCGATCTCGGCGAGGATTTCGGGCCGGGTGAGGTTGATCTCCTCGAAGCTGTCGCCGGGTTTGAGCCCGCGGGCCATGAGCTGGGTTCCCCATGCTCCGTCACCGCACAGGGTTTCTCCGGAAGATATGCGTCGGCGGAAACCGGACATCAGAGTGCCTCGACGAACCGGCCGGCGAGCTCGACGGCCCCGGCAGCGTCTTGGCTGTGGCGGTCGGCGTGGATTCCGTCAGCCTGGGACTGCGACCTGGTGGTGCCGCCGACGGTGATCCTTCGATCTTTGCCGTGTCGCAAACGCACGCTGATCTGTTCCAGAAGCTCCACCATCGACCTCCCAACCGGCATTTGATTCATCACGAACCTCGGCAGGTGTTTTCCATGTATCCACTGGGCCACCCGGTTTCAGATATCGAAGATACAACGATCTGCTGGGTTTGCGGTCATCGCGGTCGCGAATCAAGCGCGATCGGACGAGGCCGCGTGGGGATCATTCGGCGATCTCGGCCACGACCCTCCGCCCGCCCTGGATCATGTTGTGGATCCAACCGTAGGTGAAGGTGCCACCGCGACCCACGAGGTGGAGGTTGTCGAACCCGGCGAGGAATCGCTCCACCTCGGCCATGGCACCGTCGATCCCGATCTCCAGGACCGGGTATGCGTTGTAGAGTCGACGTACCGCGCCGCCGATCACTTCTTCCTCACCGAACCAACCGGTTGCCACGAGTTGGTTGCGGACGATGGCCAGCGCCTCGTCGTCGGAGGCCGTCCAAACCGGATCGTCGGAGAAACAGGGAATCTCAGCCACCACAGAGGTCTGCCCGTCGGGCGCCATGGATGGGCAGCGGTTGCGGGGTTCGCACAGGCGGGTGAACTCGAACCGTCGATTCGGGAAGTAGACCGTCGCTGAATCGGTCAGCGAGGGCCGGTTGATGAAAAGGGCCACCAGGACGACCTGTCGGAACCGCAGGCGGCGCGCCGCATTGAGCACCGATGCCGGCGCCCTGGGTTCGAAGAGCGAGACTGCGGCGCTCAAGGGGAGCGAGCTGACGACCTCATCGACAGGGAGGCGTTCGCCGCCGGCGATTCCGACGGCGAGGATCCGTTTGTCGTCGTGTTCGATGGTGGCGACCGGTGATCCGGTTCGGATATTCGCCGGGTCGCAGGCGTCGGCCAGAGTCTCAGGAACCGCCTCGATTCCACCTCTGGGGTAGAAGAAACGACCCTCGACATGCCGAGTTTTTCGTCGACCGCGGAGCAGCGACTCGCTGATGAAAGTGCGGAGATCGAGCCCGGCGAGCCGTGAGCCGGCGATCTCGGTGGAGAGGCGTTCACACGGTGCTCCCCAGAGCTTCTCGGAGTAGTTCAGGAGAAAGCGGGAGGCGATCGGACGGCCATAGACCGAGAGGGCGAAGTCCCTGAAGTTGTCGGGCTGACCGTTACCGCCGATTCGGCGTGCGATCAGATCGAGGCCGGCGCGGGCGGATTGGGTGAATCCGAGATGGCGAACCAGATCGCCACCGGTCATGGGAAAACCGAGCCACCGTCCGTCATCCCAGATTCGGCTCGGCGCGGACACCTCGTGAAGCCGGTCGCCGAGACGGTCGGCGAGCCACGCGGTGATCTCGGGATCCTTGTCGTGGACCCGGTGGGCCCCGGAGTCGAATCTGAAATCTCCGGCCGAGAAGGTTCGGCAGTTGCCGCCGACCCGATTCGAAGCCTCGAAAACGACGGCGTCGAGACCGCGTTCGCGGGCAGCCGCTCCGGTGGCGAGACCGGCGGGACCGCCGCCGAGGACCGTGATGTGAGTAGGAGACGTCATGAAACGATGAAGGTACTCCTGCAGAAAGTACGAGTCAACGACAACCGAACCGGCGTAGGATACTCATCGTGAATGGTTCATCGACCTTCGAATCACCATCTCCGGAAACCGAGAGCCGTCCTCTGACGACACGAACCCGTATCGCCAGGGAGTGGTTGTTCCCGCTTGCGACGGTGCTCATCTCCATCGTGCTTCTGACCGGGGTCGTCGGTGGGTTGGTGCTTGTTCTCGGGCTCCCCTTGACCGGTTCAGAAGTGATTGTGGCGGTCTGCCTGGCCTTCGCCGGACTCACCCTGTGGGCGAGGCGGCAAAGCGACTGGCGGATCGTGAAGTGGGTGGTGATCGTCGGACTTGCCATGGCGATCATCCTGCCCAATTTGCTCATGATGGGCAGAGTGCTTGAGGACACATGGGACGGTCAGTGGATCCACCAGGAGGCGGTGATCCAACTTGCAGAGGGTTGGAACCCCTTCAGGACCGACCTCACGGAACGGGAGGTCCCTGATGAAGGTGGTCGGATTCGACTCAATGGCTATCCCAAGGCCTCCTGGATCTGGGGTGCATCGCTGTATCGACTGACCGGTCGGATCGAACGCGCCAAGGCCTTCTCGCTGCCCCTGATGGTCGCGTCGGGTCTCGTGGTCCTGACGTGCCTGTTGTTGATGACGCAGCTTCCGCCGGCATTGGCGGTCTTGATAGCCGGAGTGGTGGCGGCCAACCCTGTGGTTCTGACCCAGGTACTCAACACCTATCAGGATGGACCCCTCGCCTCTCTCTTTACCATTGTCGCGGCGTCACTTGCGCTCTGGGTCGGCTCCGGCTCCCGTTCGGGTCTCGGATTGGCGACAGGCGCGGCGGTCGGTGTCGCATCCATCAAACTCACCGGTCCAGTCTATGTCGCCATTGTGGTGGCCGCCGCCGTGTTGTGGTCGGTATTCCGGGGCCGGTGGCGCCGCCAGTGGAGGGAGTTTTTGGTCGCGCTGGTTCTGGCAGCAATCGGTGTCGCCCTCCTCAGCGGCGGGGCCTACGTGACCAACGCTTTCCGTCACGGTCACCCCCTCTATCCGGTGCTCGGCCCGGACAGCATCACCATCGTCGATGCCCCTCCACACAGCCGGTTCCAGGCCTTGGCGGCTTCCATCTTCCTGCCCTCGCAGCTCACCTTCGATGATCGTGAGACGGTCGAGATTCTCCAGAACTGGAAGGGGCTGAAACCGCCGTTCACCTTCGATCGCGATGAACTGTCGGTCTTCTTCGATCCCAATGTCCGCATCGGCGGGTGGGGTCCCCTCTTCGGTGGAGTGGTCATCCTGTCGTTACTCCTTCTCGGTGTCACCACAGTGCGGCGCCCGCGGTGCGCGGTTTGGCTCGTCATCGCGGTGGCCCCGATCGTCCTGTCGGTCCTGGTCAATCCAATCTGCTGGAAGGCCCGGTATGCGCCCCAGTCATGGATCGTCCCGCCGATCCTCGCGGCGATGACCCTTGCTTTTCGATACGGCACGCGGTCGCCGTCGGAGACCGAAGTCAACGCTTCCGGAGAATCCACTGTGGGTCGAAATCGACCCTGCGCGCCACGTCGGGTGGAAACTGTGTTGGCCTCCGCTGTTTTGTTGACTGCGGCATGCAATTCAATGCTTGTCGCCTGGATTCACGTTCCTGGAGTCATCGCCCATTCGGCGCCACTCAAAGCACGTCTTCTCGAGCTCGGTCAGCGTCGTCACGAGCTCGAACTCAATCTCGATCCCTTTCGGTCCAACCGGGTGCGTCTGGCGGAGTTGGGGATCGAATTCACCGAAGTGGACGACTATCGGAACAACCTGCCGGTCTATCTGGGCTACTCACCGCTGAGAATCAAGCATTTCGATATCGAAAAATCGGAGGGTGGGGGAGGTGTCGTGCGGTTCGCCTGGACGGCAACCCCGGGCGTTAACCACTATCTCGTTGAGGCGGTCGTCCAGGGAGCGGTCGGACCGGGCGGCAGCGTCCTCTCCGTCATCCGCAGACACACCGCCGAAACTCACGCCGAGATCCCCATCCCTGCTGCGCCGGTAAAGATCCTCGTCAGCAACTGTAATGCCCTCGGATGCGGGCCGGCGGCCGTCGAAGGCCCGGTCAGCAGCGGTGGGGGCGAGCGGCGCGGGCCGATTCTCGGTTCCCCGGATCGGGGAGAGATCGTGCGCGAGTCCTCAGTTCTCTTCAGCTGGTTGCCCGCGGTAGATCACGAGGGAGATCCCGAGCGCTACCGACTCGAGATCGTGGACCTTGCGAGCGGAGTGCGTGTTTTCGAACACGAGACCAGCGAACTCTGGGCCGAACACCGATTCGCCGACGACGGCGTCTGGCAGGCTCGACTTTCGCTCGCGGGCTCCGACGTGGGGACCGCCGAGGCCGTCGAATTCAGGACCGAGGGTGTGGCCGCACCTCGCCTGATCGTGCCGGTCTCGGAGACCACGTGTTCGTCCGGAGCAGTCGAACTGCGGTGGACGGATGTCGAGGGCGCATCGTCGTACGAATACTTCATCGCGGTCACGGGGGAACCTGACCCTGTGGTCCGCGATCTGACTTCTTCGTGCACCGCGACGATCAACCTGACCGTGGTCGATCATGGCGCGACGACCTACTCGATCATCGTTCGTGCGTGTCTCGATTCCGAGGGGTGCACGCTCGGATCCGACCGAGGTTGGGGACCCTGGTCGCATGAGGCCGGGTTCGGAGACGTCAAACTGACCGTCGTCCCATAGCGAAGAAGGTCCGGCGTCGGGTACCCTTGTTCACCGGGATTTCGGACCGGAAAAAGCCGAGGAGAGACTGAAATGGCCGACGAAGATGCAAAGAAATGGCTGAGTTGTCTGGGGTGGGGTTGTCTCGCCGTAGTGGTGATCTCAGCGCTGGGGATCGGCGGTTGTGTGGCCTTTGTCTACAAGGGAGGGTCGGGCGCCCATGCGGCGGCGAACACCTACCTCGAGGCCGTGCAGGCGGGTGACTATGAAGCGGCCTTTGTGACCCTCGGTTCCGAATTCACCGAGACGCGGAGTCTGGAAGACTTCGTTGTCTTCGAACAGGCTGCGCGTGCCGAGATGGGTTCGTGCGGCGACTGGCGGATGAGCGGAACCAGGTTCAACCGGGAGTCGAGCCGCTCCGTGGCGCTGTTGAGCTTCCAGAGAATGTGCGACGAAGGCCCCGTCATTGTTGCCTTAAGCCTCGAAAAGATGGATGGTGAGTGGGTGATCCAGGACATTCGCTACAACGAGTCGGTGGTTCCAGTCGTGCATGTCTGTACCGAGTGTTCGACGGTTCTTTCTCCCCAAGCGAATTTCTGCCCTTCCTGCGGTGCAAAGGTCGGCACAGCGGCAGGGCAGCGAGATTCCACGGAGACATCATCGGAAAACGTGAGCCGAGACGATTCCGAATCATCCGATCCGGGATCGGGGCTGCCCGAGTGATCGGGCGCGCGGCGCCCGATGACAAGGTCTACCTGCACGCCGTCGAGGCGCGGGCGCTTCCTTCGAGCCTCGCTCCCTGATCGCGGGCGCCTTGAGCGTCATGAGGGTCGCGGGTACACTCGGCCTTCGTCGGTTGGAACCGAGCGGATGCCGTGATCGGCGCGAAGGGGAGCGGTGAGATGGAAAATCCTGATTGGTATACGGGTTCAGATCCCTCGGGCCGGGTGGCTGCCGGGGTCGAATCGGTGATCGAACGGATGGATGCGAGGACAGCGGACCAAACCGACACGGAGCTTCTCCAGAAACTCCTGTCCCTCGAGAAGGAACCCAACTGGCGCAGTTTCCTCCAGGGTCTCATCGGAACCATCTTCTATGACATTGAAGAGATCGACAGTGCTCGGACCCACCTTGCCGAATCGGTGACCGGCTACAAGGCCTACCTCCAGACCTTTGATGAGGTCCTCAGCGTCTACTGTCAGTCGTGCTACACCCTGGGGGTGATCCTCTTCGACGATGGTCGGTACGAGGACGCAGTGCCCTGTTTCTTCCGCTGCCTTCCCTATATGCACGAGGTCTATGACGAGAACTACATCGGTCACATCCACACCTTTCTTGCCCTCTGTCTCACGTGGACCAACCAGGCCAGCGCGAGTGTGGTCTTCTCCGAGGCGGCGGCATTTGTTCGGCGCGGTGACTGCGAATCACTCGAACAGCTGATGGTCGCCTTCGGCAACGCCGGGGAGAACGACAAGGCCGCCGATGTCTTCCACCTGCTCCAGGCCAACTGCCAGGACTACGAGAATTTTGATCGTGTCCTCGAGTACGCCGAACAGAACCTGGGTGAGAGCGGAGTGGTGAACTAGCGATAGTTTTGAATTATGAATTATGAATGACATCGCACATCGCCGCTCTCACACGAGTGGTTCCGGTGCAGCGAGATTCATCATTCATCATTCATAATTCACCATTCCTAAAACGGCCACACGAGCGGGATCAACAGCGTCGCGAGGATCCAGAAGACCACCGTCAGCGGCACCCCGACCTTGATGTAGTCGCTGAAGCGATACGACCCGGGGCCGTAGACGAGGAGGTTCGTCTGATACCCGACGGGAGTCATGAAACTTGCCGAGGCGCCAAAGGCGACGGCAATGATCAGAGGCCGGGGATCGATACCGAGAGTCGTCGCAGCGGTCATGGCAATTGGGATCAACAGCGCCGCCGTCGCGGTGTTGGACATGAACGCGGTGAGGATGGTCGTGACCAAATACAGGGCGGCGAGGATGGCCATGGGGCCGTAGCTGCCCACCCAATCGATGAGCAGATTGGCCAGCAGATCGGCGCCGCCGGTTTTCTGCAGGGCGATTCCCAGGGGGAGGATTCCCCCGAGCAGGAAGACCACCTGCCAATCGATGGCGCGGTATGCCTCTTCGAGGCGAAGGCTGCCGGTGAGAATCAGGAGAATCGCTCCAGCCAGAGCGGCGGCCGAGATGTGCACCGAACCGGAGGCCGCAGCCGCGATGACCCCGACGACGATCAGCATGGCTTTCCACCGGCGCTGCGGCTTCTCGTCGAGGGAGCCGACATCCGAGACCACGACGAATTCGCGTCGGCGTTTGAGACGCGAGATTTGGGTCTTCGGTGCTTCGATGAGCAGGGCATCTCCCGCCGAAAGAGGGGTTGAGGCCAACCGGCTGTGCCGGATTTGATCGTGATGTCTGATGGCGAGCACGGTCGCCCCGAAGCGGTTGCGGAAGTTGCTCTCTTCGAGACTCTTTCCGATCAGGATCGAACCGGGTGCGACGACCGCCTCGATGATGGTCGCATCGGTGGACTCGAGCCCGAGGTCCTGCCATTTTCGACCGTGCCGGATCTTGATCCAATCGGCCGCGCGGAGGCTCTTCATGGAGTTGAGATCGGATCTGACCCAGAGCACGTCGTCTTCCTCGAGGACCGTGTTGATCTTTGGCAGGGTCATGGTCTGCCCCTGACGGACCACGGTGAGCACGTCGATGTCGATCTCGGAGAGGGCGCAGCTGCCGACGGTGGCGCCGATAAGTCTTGAACCGGGAACGATCTCGAGTTCGGTGAGATAGCTGCCGACATCAAACTCCTCGGTGAGGTCGGCGCCGTGGCCGCGGTCAGGGAGCAGCCGGGTGCCGATGGTGGCCATGTAGATCAGCCCGACCGCCGCGAGTACGATTCCCACTCCCGAGAGCTCAAACATCCCGATGGCCTTCTGGCCGTGTTCTTCGGCCATGGAGCTGACCAGGAGGTTGGTGGAGGTGCCGATCAAGGTGCACGATCCTCCGAAAAGAGACGCGAACGACAGCGGGATCAGAAGTTTTGACGGGCTGATTTCGATCCGCCGGGCCATGGTGAGGACCGGCGGAAGCAGGATCGCGACCGCTGCGGTGTTATTGATGAAAGCCGAGATGATGCCGATGGCTACCATCATCCCGATGAGGGCGCCCTTGGGGCTCCGGCGTCCGAGGCCGGCGAGCAGTTCGCCGACACCGGCCACCGCCCCGGTCCGCTCAAGACCGGCCGACAGAACGAACATGGCGGCCACTGCAACCGTTGCCGGGTGGCCGAAGCCGGAGAAACCCTCCTCTGGTGTGATGATTCCGGAGAGCAGCAGGGCGCCGAGTATGATCATCGCGACCATGTCCGAGCGCAGACGGTCGCTGACGAAGAGAACCACCGCCAGGACCATGAGACCCAGCACGACGGCTGTGGAGACATCCATGAGGGGGATTATTTCATGGTACTGCCGATGAAGCGCGATGGGAGCGGTGCCATTTCGCGGCGAAATGAGAGCCAGGCACCGGACCCGCGAAAGAGGAGGTTGCCAACCTAGTTGTGCGGGGTATTGTTCGCTGCCGCTGCCGCTGTCCCTGCCGCGGCTGCCGGCAGATAACCGAGATCGAGTCATCGCGCCACCGCACGGAGAAACCGCAGATAGCGCAGATAGGCGCAGATTCTATCGCGGTCATCTCATTTCAGCCCACAGATCACACAGATGGACACGGATTCCACCGCAGCATCACAGATTGCCGCAGATGACGCAGATGGACGCAGATTTCATCGCAGGGTTGTGCAGGTTCTCCATCGGTGTCCTGGAACTCCGGCCTTCTGGTCCGCCTCCGGCGACCCAGCGTCGCACCATCGGCGTGGTCGTGCGGCGGATGATTGAAGGACTGCGACCACGCCGATGGCACGCCGGCGGCCTCCCTCCGAACCGGAACAGATACACCGGAACGCTCTACCGCGAGGGTTGCCCGGCAGCGCCATTGTGTGGATCGTGCCGCTTTGCCGGAAGGTCGTCCCTGCACAATGGCGTGCCCGGCACGCCCCGGTGAGCGCGCCTCCCGCGTACTCAGAGGCGACCTCGACCCGCTGCTCTTGTCGCTACCCCTGTTGCAGAGTCTTATTTAGACGCGGTATCATTTGCCCCTCATGAGCTGTCGCAAAGGCAAATCCAAAGTCAAGCCGAAACCGGGTCGCTACCGCTGTTCCGACTGCGGAGCCGTGGTCAAGAAGAAGATCGATGTTTGCGACCCGAAGAAGGTCAAGAAGAGCAAGAAGGAGCAGTGACGGACATCGGTTCGCCGGTAGCGACTCCCGAACGGTGATAATCCCCTAGGAGCTTGCACCGAAAAGACCCTCGATGGAAGTAGTGAGGTTGCCGGTAGGGTTTTCGCCGAGGGTCGATTCGGCACAATCTCCTTCTGGGATTCGCTTTGCGAATCCTTGAAAATGGGGCAGCTATGGCTGGGATCGGCCTTTTTGGGTGATTGAGCGGGCGATGGAGGCTCAGAACGCCGACTCACGCGCTCGCGAAGCTCCTCGACCTTCGCCTGCCTCGCTTCCTCCTCCAGTCAATCCCTCATGGACGGAGGAAACAGGAACGCCTGATCCGGATTCCATGGACGGTACTTCTCCGAAGTCATGCCCTATTCTAGTTGGAACAGGGACTGCGTCCCATGCTCTATTCCATCTTTACACCAACCCCTGGATCGTCTTTCGAGATTTGCGCAGCAAATCCAATAGGAGGGGCGCCGCAGAGATTTAGTTGCATAGCAACGAATCTATGCGGTGCAGCCTCCTAGTCGAGAATCAGCACCCGGCTCGGTGTCGGGGCTTCCCGGCCGCTCGGCTCGAGATCGAGGGCTTCGGTCAGGGCGAGGAGATCGGCGGCGAGCGCGGCCTCGACTGCAAGAACGGGGTGAGGGCGTTGCTGTCCATCCCTGGTCGTCCAACTCGATGGACGCTCGTCCGGCAGCCGATCGACCATCGAGCGCATCTTCGACCACAGGGACAAGGTGAAACAGTAGGCCGCGATGGTCTCCGGGTCCTTGTGGCGGACTGATCCAGAGGTCTGGAGGAGTCGCCACTCGTGACAGGCGTCTTCATCGAGCCAACTCGGGCAGTTACATTGACGTTGCGTCATGGGGCCTCCTCTCGGTCAGTCTTTCTCCCACTGGGCGGGCCATGTCATCAGGTGGCAGGTCCACCGATTGTATCCCGTGCTTGAGGGTTGACGCCAGGACATCTATCCTTGCTCGGGCGCTGGACCGACTGCCACAAGGATATTCATGAACAAGAGCCACGTTGATGTGACGTACAGCGGAACGATTCACCGGATGCCATCCGGGACGACGGTTGCCGAGGTTCTCCAGTTGGTGGACGGCGAAATCGAAGATGACATCCTGTCCGCGCTGGTCAACCGCCGGCAGGTGATGCTCGATTTCCCCATCCACGGCGCCGCCGAGATGGATGTTGTTCGTTATGGAGGTCGTGTCGGCGAGTCGGTCTACAAACGCTCGGTCAGCCTGATGTTCTATGAGGCCTGTACCGAGCTCTATCCCGAAGCCAGGACCGTCATCGGTCAGTCACTTGGGAACTGCTATCACTACCAGATTCGCGGAGAACACCCAGATCTCGCGGTGATGGCGCGGTCCATCGAGGATCGGATGCGCGAGATTTTCAGGGAGAAACGACCCTTCAAACGTGTCACGGTCACCATCGAGGAGATCGAGAACTTCTTTCGCGACCGTGGACACGACGACAAGCTCGCGCTGCTCAGGACACGGCGTTCATCGACGGTCCATACCGTCTCATGTGGTGATTTCGTCGACATGGCCCACGGCCCCTACGCGCCACACACAGGGTGCCTGCCGACCTTTGGCATCATGGCCTTTGAAGACGGTTTGATGCTGCGTTTCCCGCGGCGCGGCGATCGGAGCCGTCTGCCCAAGTTCACGACTCGGCCGTTGCTCTTTGCCACCTATGCGGAGACCCGGTACTGGCAGGAACTGCTCGAGATCCAGAACATCGGACAGCTCAACAAGCTGTGCCTCAACGGCGGGGTCGGATCGTTGATCCGCGTTGACGAAGGCCTGCACGAGAAGAAGATCTCGCAGATCGCCGACGAGATTTCTTCCCGGTGGCCGGATGTCAGGCTGATCACCATTGCGGGGCCCTCGTCCTCGGGGAAGACGACCTTCGCCAAACGCCTGGGGGTCCAGCTTCGGGTCAACGGTCTCGAGCCGGTTTCGCTCTCCCTGGACAATTACTACGTCAATCGAGAAGACACGCCCCTCGACGAGGACGGAAAACCGGACTTCGAGGCACTGGAAGCCATCGAACTTGATCTCTTCCTCGAGCAACTTGCCGAGCTGATGGCCGGCCGGGAGGTGCGGACCCCGAAGTTCGATTTCGTCACCGGGAGCCGGCGACCGGAACACGACTGGAAGTCGATGAGACTCGGGGACAACCAGCTGTTGGTCATCGAAGGCATCCATGGCCTCAACGACCGACTCACCGCATCGGTTCCGCGGGATGCGAAGTACCGGATCTATGTCTCCGCGCTGTCGCAGCTCGCCATTGACGACCACAATCGGATCTTCACCTCGGACGCGAGGTTGATCCGCCGGCTGGTGCGCGACCGGCTCTACCGCGGTTTCAATGCCGAGCGAACCCTCGAGCTGTGGGGTCGCGTGCGCCGGGGCGAGGCCCGCTGGATCTTTCCCTTCCAGGAAGGCGCCGATGTGATGTTCAACTCGGCGCTGGTCTACGAACCGGCGGTTCTCAAGGTCTATGCTGAGCGATTCCTGCTCCAGGTTCCGCGCTCGAGCCCGTCATACCCCGAAGCCTTCCGCCTGCTCAAGTTCCTCACGCTCTTCGTGCCGATCTTCCCGGATGAGGTGCCGCAGACCTCCTTACTGCGGGAGTTCATCGGTGGAAGCAGCTTCTCTCACTGAGGGCTGCGTGAGGAAGACCGATCGCGCTCGGATGATCGTCGACCTCCTGGCGGATGAGTATCCCCAGGCAGTCTGTGAACTCGATTACCGCAATCCGTGGGAGTTGCTCGTGGCCACGGTGTTGTCGGCGCAGTGCACCGACCGACGGGTGAATATGGTGACGCCCTCGCTCTTTGATCGCTGGCCTGGCCCGGAGCAGCTTGCCGAGGCACGTATCGAGGATCTCGAGGGCGTCATCCGAACCACCGGGCTCCATCGGTCCAAAGCCAAGAACCTGCGCGAGACGGCGCGTCTGGTAGTGGCGAATCATCGCGGAGCTGTGCCACGCGATCTCGAAACGATGGTCACCTTGCCCGGTGTCGGCCGAAAGACCGCCAAGGTCGTCTTGGGTGAAGCCTTCGGAATTGCAGCCGGGGTGGCTGTCGACACGCACGTCAAACGCCTCGCCGGCCGGATCGGACTCTCGGCCTCGGGCAATCCAGACAAGGTCGCCAGGGATCTCGAGGCTCTCGTCCCGAGCGATCAGTGGGTCGATCTCTCCAAGAGATTGGTGTTGCACGGACGGAGGGTGTGCGGTGCCCGGAAGCCGGTCTGTGAAGGTTGCGCGCTCTCCGACGTTTGCGCTCGAACTGGCGTCTGATCCGTCCGTTCCCCAAACTGTCTGCTGCGGCTTTCGTTGTATACTTGCCGATCGTGGAGGAGCAGGCGTGACCCAACCCCTGAGTGTGTTGATAGCCGATACCGACGACGAGCGTCGCTGCGATCTTGGCTTGGCCCTCTATGAGGGCGGATTCGAGGCCGTCAACGCCGTCAATGCCGAGGAGGCCCTGCGGTTCACGGCGGGCCTCGATCCCGCCCTTGTGGTCATTCACACCGATCTCGATGGGATCACTCCCGAGGAACTCTTCACCCGGTTGGCCGGGACCGGTCTCGCGCTGCCACCGTTTCTGGTTCTGGCGAATCACGAGCGGGCCGGTGAGGCCCAGCCCGAGGGTGGTGATTTTCATTATCTCGCCCTCGAGAATCTCGACCTGTCTCGTTTCCTTTATCAGGTGCGTGTGCTGCTGCTCGCGCGGGAGATCGGTGGAGAGGTGGGAGAGAACCTCGATACGTTCTTTGGTGATCTCACCCGGATCGCGGTTGGGGACCTTCTGCGGGTGCTCGAGAGGGACTCCATCACCGGGCACGTCCGTTTGAGCGTGGGTCCGGGCGCGGGAATCTGGCTCTCGGATGGGCGGGTTATCCAGGCCTATTGGGGATCGCTCAAGGGCCGCAAAGCCTTCAATCGGATCGCCGGACTCCACCAAGGCGCCTTCGTGCTCGAACTGGTCCCGGCTACCGTGGAACCGGAGATAAACAGCGATCTCGGGGTCCTCGTGAGCGATGCCATCGAAGAGCGTTTTCAGCTCGAGGAACTCTTTGCGAAACTCCCGTCGCTCAACGCGAAGGTCGACATCGAGATGGGAGACGATTTCTTCGCCCTCGATTTCAACTCGCTGGAACGAGAGGTTCTGACCAGGATCCAGAACTCGCGAAATCTCGGCGATCTCATCAATCGGGTGGAGATGACCGACCTCGAAACGGTGAAGGCCATCGAGCGTCTCGCCGAGATGTGTGTTCTGAGAATCTACGAGCCGACCAACCAGGTCCACGTCGTCACCGATTCGACCTGTGACCTGCCTCCGGCTTTTGCCCGGCGGCACTCCATCAATGTCGTTCCACTGTCGGTGGTCTTCGGAAAGACGGTTTACAAGGACGGGATCGATCTCTTGCCCGACGAGTTTTACCAAATGCTCGAAGGTGGCGAGATTTTCCCGACAACGAGCCCACCGGGCCGTGGTGAATTCCTCGAGACCTATCGTCGATTGGTGGCCACTGGCGACGTCCTCTCGATCCACATCTCGTCAAGACAGTCGTTGACCTCCGAAAACGCCATCGAAGCGGCGTCGGATGGTGCCAACGAGTTCGCCCAGTTGCGCCTCGAAGCCGACGGCCTCGGCGTGCCGGAGGTCCGGGTCATCGATTCCAAGTTGAATTCGATGGGTCTGGGGCTGCTAGTGGTTTTTGCCAGCCGGATGGTCGAGCGGGGACTCGGGCTCGACGAGGTCTCGACGCGGATCGAGGATATCCGCGAGCGGATGGAGTTCCTCTTCCTCGTCGACACCTTGGAGTTCCTACGCAAGGGTGGTCGCATCGGTCAAGCACAGGCGCTGATCGGAACGCTGCTCGGCATCAAACCGATTCTCGGCCAGGTCGATGGTGAGGTCGTGCCGGTGGACAAGGTTCGCGGTGGCCGGAAGGCGCAGCCGCGACTGATGGAAATCATGCGGGAGAGGGTGGACACGAACCGGCCGGTCTTTGCCGCCGTTGCCCACGCGACCGCGCCAACCTGGGGAGAACGGCTCAAGGATCTCTTGATGGAGACCTTTGACGTCGTCGAAATGATCGAGGGTGAAATCGGCCCCGTCGTCGGCGCCCACGCCGGTCCCGGCACCGTCGGTTGCATCGTCTTTCAACCCACCGACGAAGAACTCGAACTCCTCAGATCACCCGAGTAGTCCACCGACTCCGTTCAGGGGCGACCGTCTATCAGCGCACAATGAAACCGCCAAGACGCGAAGAACGCAAAGGTGCCGCCAAGCATCACATCTGAAAGTGAACGAGGCTTGCGTGTGGGCGCTCCAACTGACGTGGCAACGACGGTGTTCCGGCGGCGGTGTTTTTGGAACACGGAGGACACGGGGAGTCATCCATCGGCGAGTTCACGGAGCCATCACATTTGAAAGCCGGGCCTCGGAACGTCAAGGAAAGGCTTGCGCCGGATACGCGTAGCAGACGTGACAGCAATGCTCAGGAGCGACCGGATGGATCATTTTCGGAGTATTGTGTCGGTGATCCACCGTTCGACAAGGGCGTGAGACCCAATCAGTCGTTCGGTGGTCTCTGCGATGGCGCTCAGTGGGTCTCCGTGCGCCCCGTGTTTCAATCACGCCGCCGACGAGCCGATGCCGGTTCCACGTGAGTTGGAGCGCATTTACGAGTGCGTCGCCACGTCCACGATTGTGATGCTTTGCGGTTCCATTGTGCGATCCAGCGAGGATCACGGCTCCCTCAATGGTAGCTCGCATCAGTCGCCACCGATGCGATGAAGCTAAGACCTAATACCTGGCTGAGCGCAGCTCAGCCCTCCCACGCCTCGATCTTCGCGATGATGACCGGATTGCCCTCGACCTCGGTCTCGTCCCCGACTGAACGGCCGAGGAGTTCTTCGGCCAGACCGGAGCCGTTGGCAAAGATCCGCTGATCCACATCCGCGTCCCAGGCGCCCATAATGGTCAAGGGTGGTACCGCGTCGCTTTCGAAGTGGACCACTGTTCCAATGTTGACCTTCGAGGTGTCGGCCTTGCCGGGTTCGAGCACCCTGACCTCGCGAAGTCCACGTTGGAGTCTGGCGGCTCGGGCCGATTGAAGCTCTTGACGATCGCGAAGCATGTGGTACTCGAAGTTCTCTCTCAGATCGCCTTCGGCGGCGGCGGCGTTGATCCCCTTCAGGGTCTTGGGGATGTCCACCTCGAGGAGTTGTTTGAGTTCAGCGTTACTCTTCTCCACGGCCTTTTTGGTCGCGACGAGCAGTGGTCCCTCATCTTCCGGCTGGCTGGATCCGTGGGCCTGCTGGGCCGCCTGTTCGATCAGTTTGATCCGCTGGGGTTCGATGCTCGGGCTTCGGCCCACTCGTTGGGCGAATCGCTGGGCCTGGCCCTCGTTGGCGCTCTCCAGGAGGAGCTTGATCGCCACCTTGCCGCCATCGAGAAGCGCTTTGCATCTGCCACGCATGGAGGCGAACTCCCGGCGATTGAATCCGTCGGGGAGCTTCTCGAGGAGAGACGGGGTCATCCGGCGTCGGATGGGTTCGGGGGATTCGGGGTTGATCATCCGCTCACAGGCCCAGACAAACTGAGAGGCGTGTTGGACGTGGTTGCGGAAGATCGCCTCGATGGCGGAGTCAAGTTCATCCATGGCCCCTGCCCGGTCAAGGGCGGCACTGATGCTGTCCAAAACCGCCTGGGCTTCTTCGTGGAGTATCCACTCTCCCCAGATCGCCGTCCATTCATCGGGGTGGGTCTCACGAACCGCGTTGAGGGCTGTGACCCTCGTCTGACGATCCTGGACGCCTCCAAGGAGCCGGAGCGGCTCGATGTTCTCGAGGATTCGGACTCTGATGGCCTCGGCGGGTTCGGCGCCACCGGGGAACCCCTCGAGCACCGCAGCCGTCTCCCAGACGAGACCGGGATCGTCGGTGAACTCCTCCAGGGTTGCCTCGAGAATCCGGGTCGCATCTTCCGAGGCTTCGGCGCCGCGGGCGGCGAGTCGTTTGGCGACGGTCAGCCGTTGGCGGGGTTCGGCCTCTTCGAGTTCCTTGAGGAGCACTTCGGTGGCGTCCTCTGCGCTGTCGCCCACCGAGTATCGGAGCCGTGAGCCGGTTCCCGAGGTCAGGATTCGAGGGTGTTTGCGCGCCTTGGACCACCAGGAGTTCCAACCTTTGAGGTCGATCACGCCATCGAGACCTGCCTTGATGGAGGCGACATCAATTTCGTTGCCGAGGCTTTCGATGACTTCGACCAAGGCCTCACCGGGCTCGTCTTTTACAAAAGCGGTGAGCGTCTCGGGGTCTTCCACCTTGCGTCTGCGAATGTCGCCCTCCGGGAGGGGACGGAGAAATTTAGAGACCGCGCCGAATGGAACCGATACGGGGCGCCGCCCTCCGATATCCACCTTGATGTTGTCGAGCTTGAGGTTGAGTTCGATGACCCGCCCGACACCCTGGCCCACGACCTCGACGATGGTGCCCTGGTCGTGATTGAGCCAATTCTCCATGTCGGCGAGGGTCTCGACGGGTTTCCGCTGCTCCGTCAGCGAGTAGCGGTTCACAACCGCATCGAGGGACGGATTGTCGGCTCTAGACTCTGCGAGGGCCTTCTCGAGGCGCCCGACAAGCGCTCGGCCGGGCTTGGTGGTGAGACGCACCATCTCCCGGAGAGCAGCCAGAGATTGTTGGGGATCACCGGCTCCTTCCAGGGTTTCAACGAGAAGTTCGAGCATGGTCAGGGCCAGGTTCTTCCGCCCTGCCTTCCAGAGGCGGCGTCTGACCTCGAGCAGCTCATCGACCCGAATGCGTTTTCGGTCGAGCTCCTCGAGCCAGAGTTCCTCGACCCGCTCGTAGTTCTCGGTTTCCAGTGCGTCGTCGAATGCGGTGCTGATGGCGGGTCCTTCGGGCATGTAATCTCCTGCGGCGGCTGACGGCCTCGCGACAAGCGGTGATTGTAGCAAGGTCGACGATCCAGTAGTGTTGAACCTTCGGAGGTGGCGATGCGTTTGACGATCCTGAGTCTGATGGTTGTACTGCCGGTCCTGGCCACCGCGACCGAGCTTGACGTGCTCCCCCTGGGAGATTCTGTGTTGGCCTACGAACTCGGTTCAGCCGAAGCGGGCACCTTTTTCGATGCAGGGTCCGGAGAAGTCGTCGATCTCCAGACCATGGCCGATCGGATGGCCTCGGCCCACGTGGTCCTGCTCGGTGAAGAACACACCGCGATGGATCAGAAGAACCTCCACGCTGTACTCCTCGAGGACATGGCTTCGTCGGGGAGGAAGCTGATTCTCGCCATGGAGTTCTTCCAACGTGGAGATGCCGACGCCCTCGATCGGTGGGTCCGGGGCGAAAGCAATGACCGAGAACTCCTTGAAGAGGCCGGGTGGTACGACCGTGGTGGCTATCGCTGGGAGTACTACCGCCCGGTGATGGATGTGGCCCGCCTACACGGAATCCCGGTGGTCGGCGTCAACGTCCCGCGTGAAATCCCGCGTGCCGTCAACCGCGGCGGACTGGAAGGTCTGACAGACGAGCAGCGGGCCGAGGTCGGAGAGGTGATCACCGATGGCTCGCCCCAACACCGGTATCTGATCAGTCGGTATCTCGGCGACACCGTGGCCATGCTTCCGCCGGGATGGTTCGGCAACATGTACGCTGCCCAGTGTCTGTGGGATGTGGTCATGGCCCGTTCGATTCTCGAGGAGGTCGCCGAGGACACAACCGTCGTCCTGATCGTGGGCTCGGGTCACATCGCCTACGATCTCGGGATTCCGCGGCGGCTGGTTGACGAGAGGGCCGCGGCCGGTCTTCCCGCGCTCGATGTCGTGACCATGTGTCCGGCCACCGCGCCGGCGCCGCCGGAAGAGGGTGAACCCACCGGGCACCCCATGGGAGGAGGCGGACACGAGATGGGAGCGTCGGCCGGTCCGCCGGCCCAGTTCGCCAGGTCGCTGGCGGACTACGTCGCGGTCTTCCCAAGCCGTGGGGGAATCGAAGCGTTTCCGACCATCGGGTTGAAACTCAAGGCTGATGAAGACGATCGGCCGGTGGTTTCCATGGTCTGGCCCGACACGCTGGCATCCACTGTCGGCTTTGCGCCTGGTGACCGGATTCTCGACATTAATGGTGTGGCGCCGACCAATCTCGGAGAGTTTAGATTCCTCTTGGCCCAGATCGAGTGGGGTCAGCGGCTGGGGATTCGGGTGATGCGCGACGACGAGACCGTCGAGATCGGCGCGTTGCTCTTTCCGACCGTCGAGAGCATCGATCGCACCGTGGCGCCCGGCTACGTGGTCGAGGCGTTGGACGCCTTCGATCCGAGGTCTTCGGTCGGAGCTACCGAATCGGTCGTTCCTGAGGATCGTGCTCGTTGGAGTTTGGTGACCGATGACGGCGTCCCGGTTCGCGCCGAGGTCAGGATCGACAATGTACTCGAGGAGGTCCACCTGCTCGATGAGAACGGCCGAGTGGCGAGGAGTATGTACCGAATCGTGCGCGACGGCGTGGTGGCTATCAGGTACGAGAGGGATGAGGCCGGCGCGGTGGTGGCGACGACCGAATATGACCGCGCGGGGGCTGTGATCGACTGAACTGACTCCGCGTTTTTTCGAGGGCACGCGGGATTGGCCTTGACCGGACGTGCCGTCTCAAACCGATGTTGGGAACGAGAACCCGGCCGAACGCGACGCACTTCGGGCCCAACATTGTTTGAGGGGGCACTCTCGGGCAACTGCGCTGGTGGAACCATGTCGGGATCGCGTGCAGGACCGGTCCGTCGTTCGCTACAACCGATCCCTCAGCCCCGGCCTTCTGGTCCGCCTCCGGCGACCCAGCGTCGCACCATCGGCGTGGTCGCGCGGGGGACGATTGAAGGACTGCGACCACGCCGATGGTGCGACGGCGGCCTCCTTTGCAGCCGGGAGAGGTGCACCGGAAGACTCTGCCGCGAGGGTTGCCCGGTCGGCAGTTGTGCCCAACGCGTCGCGATATCGGTGGGTTGTTCCGGCACAACTGCGGACCCGGCACGCCCCGGTGAGCGCGATATTCCTGCGCGTCTCGGGGTGCTCGAGGCTGAAACACATGTCACCTTGAGCGAGGGCGTTTGCCGCCCGAGTCGAAAGGTCCCCCCAGGATAGGGAGCGCGCCTCTCGGGCACTTGGTGATGGCTGATCTTCGTGCTCTTTGCGATGCATCCCTGCGATGGGTGCGATGAGGCTAAGAGCTAACTGCTAATAGCTAAAAGCTCATAGTCGTTTTGGGCGGCTCAGCTCGCCGCCTGCCGCTTGGGGATCCGTAACACATCGCCGGGGTAGATCCGCGAACTCGAAAGCCCGTTGATCCGACGCAGCTCCTGCACCGACACGCCGAACTCGCGGGCGATGTCATAGAGGGTGTCACCCCGTCTCACACGGTACGTCGTGGCGCTGCTCTCGTTGGTCGATCTGTTCCCGTCGCTCGAGGTGCTCCCCGAACCCGGGACGGTGAGGGTGTTGCCGGGGTAGATCCGCGAGTTCGAGAGCCTGTTGGCCCGGCGAAGCTCGTTGACCGACACCCGGTATCGCGACGCGATGCCCGATAGGGTGTCACCGGAACGAACTTTGTAACTTCCGGACCATTCGCCCGATGAGGTCGTCGGAGACGATGGCGAAGCGCCGGATGACGCTCCCGTCGGCAGCACGAGACGCTGCCCGGGTTGGATCACGCTTCGTTTGTTGAGTCCGTTGGCGGCACACAGAGAGTCGACCGAGACTCCGAAGGCTCTGGCGATATCCCAGAGTGTGTCGTTGCTCTGCACCACATACCCACCGTTGTCGGCGTGTCGTTGACTGGGGCCGGTGGGCGCGGAGTCAGCGAATCGAGGAACGATGAGGCTCTGGCCCGGGTGGATCATGGACCGTCTGAGACCATTGGCCTGTTTGATGGCTCCCACGCTGGAGCCATAGCGACTGGCAATGATGGACAGATTCTCCCCACGCCGGACGTTGTGGATCATCCTCGGCGCCCAGTCCGAACGTGGGGTCTCGGCGAGGACCTCTGCGACCTGGGCGCCCTCACCTTCGGGGAGCCAAAGGTACGTCACCCGGCCGGCCGGGGTGAGGTCGCGCCGAATGGCGGGGTTGAGCGTCCGAAGCTCGTCGATGTTGAGATCGGTGTGGTCAGCGAGGAACTGGAGATCCAGAGCGTCGGGAACATCGACCCGATCGTAGATCCACGGCTGCTCGTCGGGAACCGGAAATCCCCACTTTGCCGGTTCCTTGGCGATGATGACCGAAGCGATAAATGCGGGGACGTAGTTTCGGGTTTCCCGTGGGAGATAGCGTTTGAGCGTCCAGAAGTCGCGACTGCCCGACCGGCGGATGGCGCGTCGGACGTTGCCTGCGCCCGAGTTGTATGCGGCGAGGGCGAGGTACCAGTCGTCAAACTCCGCAATAAGATCAGTCAGGTAGGCAACAGCGGCTTCGGTGGACCGGACGGGATCGCGTCGCTCGTCCACCAGACTGCCGATCTCGAGCCCGTAGTAGCGCCCGGTGGCGGACATGAACTGCCACATCCCGTGCGCCCTCGCTCGTGAATAGGCCTTGACCGAGAACGCGCTTTCAATGAGGGGGAGATAGGAGATTTCGGGCGGGAGACCCGCGGCTTCGAACTTGGTGCGGATCATGGGCAGGTAGGGGCCGGATCTCTCCAGACCGGTGGAAATCCTCCGGCTGTACTCGCCCTCGGCGGTCATGGCATCGAGGAAGCCGTCGACGATTGAGTTTCGGATCAGCGGATAGGCGCTGGCCGGGAGTCCGTTCGGGTCGGCTGTTTCGACAGGGTCCGTCGGCCCGTCCGGGATCTCGATGGGGGGCAATGCGACAATCTCGCGGGTGTCGCCCAATCCATCGTCGTCGAACGCGAGGCTCTGCTCGAGTGCCTCGGCCCCAGCCATGAGAACGGCGACGAAATTGAGGTAGGCGGGGTCATCGGCGAAGGCTTCCGGGGGGTCGAGGACCGCACACAGTGCTTCGTCGATACGATCGAGAGCCCCGTCGTCGTCTCCGAGGTCAGCGAGCCTCCGCGCTTCGGCGAGCAGATCGTCGGTGTAGGCCTGGGTCGAGTCCCTCCACTCGGTGAAGGCATCGTCGGGAACGGAGGTCGCAGCCGTTTCGGGGGCGGGCGGAGTTGGTGAGGAGGCGCAGCCGGCGATCCCGACCAGAAACGCCAGAAGGATCACGACAGGCAGAAGTCCACCAGCCGACCTGAATGCGCAGGACCAACCACCACGAAGGGTTTTCCTTGGATTCAAATTCATCAGAGTCTGACCCGACCTCACCCGTTGTTCTTGAGGTCGATATTCAACCGAACGGCGAGCTTGGTGATCTCTCCAACTCCTTCGACCTCCATCACGACGGGTTCCAGAGTGTGGATTGTGCTTCCCTCGGCGTTCTTGACGGTCATGGTGAACTCGACACCGCGCATCTGATCGAAGACGGTCGCATCAGCCCCTCGGTTAACCCGGCGCCGGATCTCTTTCTCTCTCGCCCCACCCATGGCACCCGATATCAGGGAGTCGATATCGATTTCGGGCGACGTCGAGGTGCGCGGCCTGGAGGTGCTGTCGGAGAGGGTGCCGGCTCGCAGTCCATCGAGCTCGGCGAGAATGTCGAGCTGATTCGACACGTGAACACGCTTCATGGGAGGCGGCTCTCGGATCGGTTCTTCGCTCTCCTGCTGCTCGAAATCGACGTGAACACTCGGTTCGGTCTCGGGCTCGACCGAACCGCTGAGTTCGGAGACCTCCGTCGTCTTGTCCTGCCAGTCCTCGGTGGCATCGATCTCGAGGTCGACATCGTCGTCCTCAGGGGCATCCACGTCGAGACTGAGTTCGGGTTCTTCGACGCTGAGTTCCGGCGCGGTGACTTCCATGCTTCCCAGGTCGACGCTTCCGCCGAGAGGTCCTTCCGCGGGAACGTCCACTGTTGTTTCGGACCCTGTCGAGAAGACATCGGAATCGCCGGCTGGGGGAGGGGATGCGGGCATGGGGGGTGCAACCGTCGTCGGCGTTGCCGGCGCCGGTGGTGCCAGTGGCGCGGACACTCCGTTTGAGACGACGCCTTCTTCGGCCGCACGCGCTAGCGCGGCGGCCGAAATCGACTCCCGCGGCTGCGACGCCATGGCGGGCCGAACCGGCTCTGACGCCGGAGCCACCCCTCCCGGTTGCGACGACGCCATCCGCTTCTTAAGTTTCTTCAGGGTGAGTTTGGTGATCTCCTTGAGCGTCTCGAAAACGCCGTCACCATTGATGGCCGAGGCCTCGTGGAAGGCATAATTGCCGTGAGGATTGAGATCGCTGTTGAGCTCGTCGACGGTGGCGATGTTCTTCAGGTCGCGTTTGTTGAACTGAAGGACGACCGGCAGATCGACCATGTCCAAGCCGAGGTCCTCGATGTTCTCCGCTAGGCTCGAGAAACTCTCGATATTCGCCTCCCGCATGGGACGCTGCGAGTCGGCGACGAAAACCAGGCCGTCCACCCCTTTGAGAACGAGCTTACGGGTCGTGTTGTAAAAGACCTGTCCCGGTACCGTGTAAAGCTGGAGACGAGTCTTGAATCCACCGATCGTGCCGACCTCGATTGGGAGCAGGTCGAAGAAAAGGGTACGGTCGGATTCAGTTTCCAATGACACCATTTCCCCGCGGGAGTTTGGGGTGGTCTTGGCGTAAATATAGGAGAGATTTGATGTTTTGCCGCACAGACCCGGACCGTAGTACACGATCTTTGCAGCCATCTGCATCGTTGCCCAATTGAAGAAAACCATGTTGGTGTCGTTACCTCTTCAGCCAGATCAAAGCTAACACACCGTGTTTGACGGGGTCAATTCGGCCCAAAGGTGTGTGAAATCGTCGAAAACAGGTGTTTTCGGGCGATGTTCCGGTGGCCCGGTTTTGTGAGTTACAACGGTTCGGAACCGCCGTGTGCGACTCGGTGGAGGGGTCGGTATTTCCGCCCCGAAATGTTACACTAATCGAGGCTTGCGTGTATACACGTTGATACTAGATGAGCGAAAGCCCGGACTCTGTGACCGCGGTCTTTCTTTGGGGGAGTGTATTTGGAACTGAGCGGCCGCGTGCTCAAGGTGCTGTCCGCCATCGTCGAGCTTTTCATACGCTCGGGCGGTCCCGTCGCGTCCGGAGAGGTTGCACGGTTCTCCGGCCTCGGACTCTCCCCGGCCACCATCCGTAACGTGATGGCGGAACTCGAGGAGAACGGGTATCTCGAGCGACCCCACACCTCGGCCGGAACGGTGCCGTCTGACCAGACTCTTCGACTCTATGTCGACAGTGTCTCGAACGGCCGCAAGCTTTCCCCGGTCCTTCGGCGCCACCTGGCGGCCCGAATGGAAGAAATGCAACGTGAACTGGTCGAGGACTTTGCCTGGGTGGCCCGGTTGACCGCAGAGGTCACGAACGAAGCCGGGGTGGCGGTTCGTCCCTTTGGGAAGGGCCGGTTCCTCGAGGCTGTTTCGCTCGTAGCGCTCGATGGAGGAAAGGTCCTCGGTGTCGTGGTGACGGCGGACGGCTCAGTGGAGAAGCGCCTGCTTACCATGGAACACGCCCTGACCCGCGACCGGCTGCAGGAGATCGCCAACTATCTGACCCTCGAATTCCATGGGTTGGACATCGGTGAGATCGCGCCGGCGGTGCACAGGTCAGACACCGGACTTCCGGTGGCGCCGAGGGACGAACTCGAGCGTCAGGCCTTCGAGATCATCTCGGAGCTCCTGCCCAGCGAGGGCGGGACGATCGAGGTCCAGGTCGCCGGAACGGACAATCTGCTTCAGACCGAGGAGTTTACGGAAATCGAACGGGTCAGGTGCTTGTTTGCGACCTTGGAGGACGATCAGCGTATCGTCCGCGAGATCCGACGTGCCTTGGCCAGCTGTTCCACCCAGGTGATCATCGGGCGGGAGTCGGCGTTGACGGCATCGGGCGAACTCGGAATGGTGACTACCCTTTTCTACAGAGACGGCCAGAGAGCGGGAGCCCTCGGAGTCGTGGGATCGCGGCGCATGGACTATGCGCGGATCGTACCGGTCGTCGAGTTCATCGGAGACTCGTTGACAAAGATGTTGCAGGAACCTGGAGCGATGAATGGATGAACACAAAGAAACGCCCATCGACCTTCCCGCGGATGAATCCGAGGACATCGAGATTGAGTTTGTCGATGAGGATTCCGGCGCCGATGATCCGCAGCCACCGGTCGAAGTACAAAAGGCGGAAAAGGGACTGGAACCGGTGGACTTAGGACCTTCGGTGGAGATCGAAATCGAGCGCCTTGAAGGAGAACTCGACGAACTGAGGGATATACACCTCAGAAAACTGGCCGAATTCGACAACTTCAGAAAGCGTACCGAGCGCGAACGCGTCGAGATCAAGCGCCACGCCAACGAAGAACTCGTCCGCGACCTCCTTCCGGTGCTCGACAACTTCGAGAGGGCCCTCGAACACAGTTCCGAGAGCGATTCCAATGCGTTTCACGAGGGAGTTGAGATGATTGCGAAACAACTCTGGGACACCCTCGAACGCCAGGGAGTGGAGATCGTCGACCCCATGGGTGAGAAGTTCTCGCCCGAGTTCCACGAAGCGGTTCACCGCGTCGATGATGGTTCCCTCGAGCCCGGAACTATCGCATCGGTGCTGGCCAAAGGATACCTCTGCAACGGTCGGCTCGTGCGTCCCGCCATGGTGGGTGTGGTCGCAGATGCGCCGAGGCAGGCGGAGGCGGAGTCGGAAGCGCCTGAGACGTCAACGGGAGAAGCCGATGAGTAAGATCATCGGGATCGACATGGGAACCACCAACTCGTGTGCCGCTGTTGTTGATGTCACCAAGCCCATCGTGATTCCGAACCGCGAGGGCGCGAGAACGACCCCCTCGGTTGTCGCATTCACATCGGATGGCGAACGGTTGGTCGGCCAGATCGCCCGACGTCAGGCCATGACGAATCCCATGAATACGGCCTATGCGGTGAAGCGTCTGATCGGGCGCAAGTTCGACTCTGAAGAGGTCAAGTGGGCCAGGACACTGGTCCCCTACGCCATCGTCGAATCAGAGAACGGTGACGCCTGCGTCGAAGTCAAGGGTCGCAACTACAGCCCACCGGAGATCTCCGCCTTCGTGTTGCGCGAGATCAAGGAATTCGCCGAAGAGTTCCTCGGTGAGGAGGTTGATCAGGCCATCATCACCGTCCCGGCATATTTTGACGACTCCCAGCGCCAGGCGACCAAGGATGCCGGCACCATCGCCGGTCTCGAGGTGTTGCGGATCATCAACGAGCCCACCGCGGCGTCGCTGGCATACGGCTTCGGAAAAAAGACCAACGAGACCATCGCGGTGTACGACCTCGGTGGCGGCACGTTCGATATCTCGGTCCTGGAGATCGGCGACGGTATCTACGAGGTCAAATCCACTGCGGGAGACACATTCCTCGGCGGTGAGGACTTCGATTCGCGGATCATGGAGTTCATTCTCGAGCAGTTCAAGACCGACACCGGCCTCGATCTTTCCGACGACATGATGGCCATGCAGCGGATCAAGGAAGCGGCCGAATCCGCCAAGTGCGCGCTCTCGACAAACGATGTCCACGAGATCTCGTTGCCCTTTATCGCGGCCGACCACACCGGACCCAAACACCTCCAGATGCGGATCACACAGAGTCAGGTGGAGGATCTGGTGGTCGATCTGGTGGAGCGGACCCTTGATCCCTGCAGGAATGCGCTCGAGGCCGCGCGCCTCGAAGCTTCGGAGATCGAACAGGTGATTCTGGTCGGTGGTCAGACCCGCATGCCGTTGGTGCTCAAGATCGTGACCGAGTTCTTCGGGCGGCCGCCGTGCCAGGACATCAACCCCGACGAGGTGGTGGGAGTCGGCGCCGCCATCCAGGCCGGGATTCTCCAGGGTGAGGTCAAGGATCTCATCCTCCTCGATGTCACACCACTGTCCCTGGGTATCGAAACCCACGGTGGACTCTTCACGAAGATCATCGAGCGAAACTCGACCATCCCGACCAAGAAGAGCATGATCTTCACCACGGTCGCCGACAATCAGACCAGTGTGACGGTCCACGTTCTCCAGGGTGAGCGTGGGATTTCAGCCGAAAACCGATCCCTCGGACGCTTCGATCTCGTCGGCATCCCGCCATCGCCGCGAGGCGTGCCGCAGATCGAGGTGACCTTCTCCATCGACTCCAACGGTATCGTTAATGTTGGGGCGAGGGATATGGCCACAGGCAAGGAGCAGAGCATCGAGGTCAGCCCGGCCGGGGGCCTTTCAAAGGCCGAAATCGATGCGTTGATCGCCGAGGCGGATATGCATCGCCAGGACGATCAGGACCGGCGCGACATCCGGTTGCTGCAGAACCGTCTCGAAGGGCTGATCCACACCAATGATCGCGTCTTCAAAGAGTTCGGTACATCCCTCGCTCAGGTCGAAAGGGATGAGGTGAGAGGCACCCTCGATCGGGCGCGCAAAGCGCTCGCCAACGAGGAGCGATCGGTGCTCGAAGAGGCCATCCTGGCGGTTCAGTCCGTCGGTCAGATCCTGACTTCGGTCATCATGGTTGATCCCATGGCAGCCCTGGGCATCGACATGAGGGACGCCGGTTCTGAAGAAAAAGACGACGAGAAAAGCTGACAGAAACACCATGAGTCCCGAGCAAGAACGTGATTACTACGATGTCCTAGGTGTCGCTCGCGATGCTGCGGTTGACGAAATCAAGAAGGCGTACCGCGCCCTCGCCGTCAAGTATCACCCGGATCGAAACCCAGGTGATGTCGAGGCCGAGGAGATGTTCAAGGAAGCCGCTCAGGCGTATGCCGTGCTCTCCGACAGCGAGAAACGCGCACGGTACGACCGGTTCGGCCACCAGGGTGCGGACGGCCAGGGTTTCAGCGGTTTCGATCCGAACGCTTTTGGGGATTTTGCCGACATCCTCGGCGATCTCTTCGGTTTCGGAGATATCTTCGGGCGTCGGTCGGGCCGCGGCCGTGGTGGACGCCAACGCGGTCACGATCTCCAGTACACCCTGCGAATCACCCTCGAAGAGGCCGCAGAGGGCATCGAGAAGTCCATAAGAGTTCCCCGACTCGAGGGATGTGGATCCTGCGATGGGAGCGGTTCGAAACCCGGGACGACGCCGGAACCGTGCGGCACGTGCGGTGGCAACGGCCAGGTCATGTTCCAGCGCGGATTTCTCTCGGTCGCTCAGACATGTCCGACCTGCGCCGGCGCCGGGCGGGTCAACCGGTATCCCTGCGAACCCTGCAACGGTCGTGGTCGAGTCGAGAGGGAAACGACTCTCCAGGTCAGCGTACCGGCGGGGGTCGACAATGGAATGCGCCTCCGGCTGACCGGTGAGGGTGAGAGCGGCACGCTCGGTGGCCCCCCCGGCGATCTCTTCGTCGTGATCGGGGTCTCACAGCACGATATCTTCGAACGGGACGGCGATCACCTTCACATGGAACTCCCCATCTCGGTCTACCAGGCCATGCTCGGTGCCGAAATCGAGGTCACGACGATCCAGAACGAAGAAGCCGCCGTCAACATCGAGCCCGGGACCCAGCCCGGCGATATCCTGCGGGTCCAAGGTGCCGGAATGCCGAACGTCAACGGTCGGCGGCGGGGTGATCTCCACATCCACTCGAAGATCGTCGTGCCGCAGAAACTGAGCTCGGAACAGCGCCAGCTCGTGGAAGAGGTGGCTCGCATCGGTGGAGGAGTCGAGCCGGAGGATCAGCGAAGCCTATTCGAGCGGCTCAAACGCGCCTTCGCAGGTGACTGAACGACCACATGGACGATTTCGTCGGTGTTCGGGGTCGGATTCCGGAAGCACTCGAAGAAGAACTCGCCGACGCACTGTCGAATGTGCGGGTTCTGGGTGTCCAGATCGAACCATCCGAGGCCGGCATCGTCAAGGTCGTGGTCTGGGCCCGGGGCGGCGACGATCGACTGACTGAACAGATTCAGAAGGTCCTCCGCGCGCTGGGTTCCGAAACAGTGGAGCCCTCCACAGCCCAGGCCGACGACTGGTCGGCGAGGTGGCGCGAGAATCTGGTTGCCTTCGAGGTCGGTCAGCGATGGTGGATCGATCCCCACCCCGATCGGGCGGGAGCCGTTCCGAATGGCCGAATCAGGCTCGCGGTGGTGCCTCAGGCCGCGTTCGGGAGCGGGACCCACGAGTCGACCCAACTCGTGCTGGTGGATCTCGAGAACGCCGTCTGCGATCGATCCAGGGTGTTGGACGTCGGAACCGGTTCGGGCATCCTCGCGGTTGCGGCCGACCGGCTGGGTGCGGGACCGGTCGTCGCTTTGGACAACGACCCCCTCGCCGCATGGGAGGCTCGAGCCACGGCCGATCGCCAGACCTGGAAGTGTCTGCCGCTGATTGTCGCCGGTTCGGTTGACTGTCTCGGCGATGCGACCTTCGACCTGATCCTGTGCAACATGATCATGACCCACTTCGGACCGATCCTCGGGGAGATCCGGCGAGTTCTGGCTCCAGGTGGGTCGGTGATTCTCTCCGGAATTCTCCGGCGGGAACGAAGCTCGGTGGAAGCGATGCTCGGCGGGTTGGAGTTGGTCATCGTCGCTGAGACCGTGCTCGGTGAGTGGATCAGTCTTCGCGCCTCAAGGGCCGGTGCGGCATGAAAGCGGCGCCGTGGCTGCTGGCCCAAACCGGGGAGCTCGTGACCGGGCAAACTGTGGAGTTGGATCCCGTCGAGGGTCGACACGCCGGCGGGTCTCTACGGCTGAAAGCGGGCCGGGAGGTCGTGCTGACCGACGGGACCGGAAATGTAGCCTCCGGTGTTTTATCCTCGCTTCGACGGGGGAAGGTGGAGGTTGCGGTCGCGTCGGTTACCCAGGTGCCGGCGCCGACCTGCGGTCTGACACTTGCCATGGGGGTGTTGGCCGGTGCAGCCATGGATCTGGTTCTCCAGAAGGTGGTCGAACTCGGCGTCGAGAGCTTTGTGCCGGTGTGTTGCGAACGAAGTCAGTCCGGTCAAAAACGAGCGACCGCCCTCGCGGACCACTGGACCCGCATTGCGAGGCAGGCCCTCAAACAGTGTCACCGGGCGTGGGCCATGGATGTGGCGCCGGCGGTATCGCTGGCTGATCTTCTGGCCGGCATCGGGCCGGACCGAGGTGTGGTGGCGCACCCGGCTGGCGGTGGGTTCGGGTCGTTCAATGTGACTCCAGATTGTGTCCTTCTGGTGGGTCCTGAAGGAGGGTTCACTCACGAGGAGGAAACCATCATCGACGAAGCTCGCTGGCGCCGACTCTGCCTTGGGCCGCACGTGTTGCGGGCCGAGACCGCGGCCATCGCCGGCTCGGCGGTGGTTCTGGCCCGCGTGGGGGCGGAATCCGGGTTACACTCCTGAGCCGTCATGTGGATTGATTCGCACGCTCATCTCACCATGTTCTCCTCGGAGGAGATTGGTGAGGTTCTCAGCCGGGCCGCAGCCGTCGGAGTCCGGGGTGTCCTGGTGCCCGCAACATCTCCCGATGACCTCGATACCGCCGTAGGTATCGCTCGAGACTTCAGCTCATCGGTGGTGGCCGCGGCCGGAATCCACCCCCATGATGCTCAAAAACTCGACGCGGAGACAAAACGACGGGTTGAGAAGGCCCTCGATGATCCCCGGGTGGTCGCGGTGGGTGAGATAGGGCTCGACTATCACTACATGAACTCGCCCAGGGAGGATCAGATTGCGGCCCTGGAGTGGCAGCTCGATCTCGCTTTGGAGGCGGACCTACCGGTCGTCCTTCACAATCGGGATTCGTGGGACGATCTGGAAGTCGCGCTCGCGGCCCGTTGCCCCGGTTTGCGGGGAGTCGCCCACTCGTTCACCGAAAGCCCGGAGAGGGCGCTGCGGGTGATCGAACTGGGTCTGGTTGTCGGAATCTCCGGGATGGTCACTTTCAAGAACGCCGACAACATCAGGCTGATGGCGGAGCCCCTGACTCCGGATCAGGTGATGGTCGAGACCGACAGTCCGTTTCTCGCGCCCGTGCCGCACCGTGGGCAGAGGAACGAGCCGTCATTTGTGATCGAGGTCGGGCGTCGGTTGGCCGAGCTTTGGGGACGCGACGAATCGGACATTGCTGCCGCATCCACCGCAGTCTTCCGGGGTCTTTTCGGACTGTCCGGAGAGTGGCCCGAGGCCTGAGTTTCTCCTCAGGCCTTCTTGGGGCGGCGACCTCGCCGCCGTTTTACGTCCTTGACGTTGATGAACAACATCCCGTCCGCAGGATCGCGAGTAACCTCAAAACGCTGACTTTCATCGACTGTCAGACCGTACTGATGAAAGAACTGCGGTGACTTGAGGCTCACGGATCGTCGTCTTTTCGACAGCTGAAGCACGCCTTCTTCGTCGGTGCTGTTGGAGATCTTTACACCGATGATTTTCCGAGTCTTGTCGAAAAACAAGACCGCGTACTTGATCGAATCGAGGCCGAATGCGGCCACCGATGCGGCGTCAAACGAGATCAAACCACTCGGTCGAATGGTTGCTCGCGGTCGTGTTCCGGCAGCTTGTGGAGGTACAAACCTCTCAAAGGGCATAGACCACCTCCGAAGGGATCATTTTTTAAGATACAAAAAACCTCGCCTTAAGTCAAGAATTATCGCGCAAAATTTCCAAAAAACTTGGTGCAGAAAATGCTGATCTACTGACTCTTCAATGCGACTCACCTTCGTATTTTACGTCATTCAAGGCATTTAGGCTATGAATCACAGAACATGTGTTTGAGTTGATTGGCTTCAAAAACTCTGTGTTTTGTGTTGGATAATTGGGCTACGTGTTGATAAATTATCGATGAATGCCCGACTCTTGGCTGAGAGTTCCGCGTGTGGGATTCCCCATTAATGGGCGTTTTCGTGGCGATTGGCATGACAACGCGATACACTTCAACGGATGACGGTTGGCCCATTCTCGAAGACTCAGTGGATTGAACTTGACGCCGGAGCGGTGGCGCACAACGTTGGTGTTTTTCGATCGGTTCTGTCGGCGGAAACGAAACTGCTTGCGGTTGTCAAAGCGAATGCATACGGTCACGGGCTTGCTGAGTTCGCGCCGATCGCTGCCAAACACATTGACTGGTTCGGTGTTCACACGGCAAATGAGGCAAGGGCTCTGCGCAGGCTTGGCATGACGAAGCCGATCCTGGTGATGGGTGTCGTGCCCCCAGGCGAGCTTCATGATTTAGACGTTGATGTCCATCTCTTGGTCTCGTCTTCGGCCGCCTTCGAGTGGATTGCGGACTACCGTGATCGATCCGGGATTCGGCTGCCGCTCCATATCAAGGTCGACACGGGGGCGAAGCGGCAGGGGTTCGGTTGGTCTCGGCTCGGTGACGTTTTGGATGAGGCTTCCGGGAAAGGGCACGAGATCGTCGGATTGGCGACACATTTCGCTAATATCGAAGACACCTTGGAGCATGAATTCGCGAGGACTCAGCTGGATCGATTTCACCGTGCCCTCGAGCTTGCAGAGGATCGGCTCGGTGGCGTTCCGCCGTTCATCCATGCCGCCTGTTCGGCGGCTTCACTGCTGTTTCGGGAAACGGATTTCACCCTCGCGAGGGTCGGTATTTCGATTTATGGACACTGGCCGTCGCGCGAAACCAGACTGTCGTGGATCCTCGAACATGGCCGTGGTGGAATTGAACTTCGGCCGACGCTCAGTTGGCGGGCGGCTGTCGGCCAATTACAGCGGGTAGCCAAGGGCGAGACCGTGGGATACGGTCGCTCGTGGACGGCCCTTCGGGACACGGTGCTCGCGGTGATACCGGTCGGGTATGCGGATGGTTATCCCCGAGCTTTGGGAAACCGAGCGAGGGTTGTGGTTGTGGGTTGTGAGGCGCCTGTCGTCGGTCGCGTCTGTATGAATATCTGCATGGTTGATGTCACCGATGTCCCGGGAGTCGAGATCGGAGACGTGGTGACTCTGGTCGGCGCCGACGGGGAGATGGCAATTTCGGTGGAGGATTTGGCTACCCATTGCGGTACGATCAACTACGAGTTCCTGGCCCGGCTTTCTCAGTCGATTCCGCGCGATGTGCGGTCGTGATTCGGGGGCGAATCGCCTGATATGGTGACTCCATGACCCATGGTTCGAGATCATTCCCCTCAGCAAGTGTGGTCGTGCCGACGTTCAACCGGCTCAGCGATCTTCGCCGAGTGGTGGCGGCGGTCACCGAGCAGATTTCGGTGCTTGATTCCCGGTGTGAACTTGTCATTGTGAATGACGGGTCGACCGACGGCACCGGGGAATGGCTCGAGGCCAACGCCAGTGATCTGGGGATCGTGTTGGTGCAGCAGGCCAACGCCGGGCCCGCGAGGGCGAGGAACCGCGGTGTTGCCGCCACGGGCGGAGAGATCGTACTCTTCCTCGGTGACGACACGGTCCCTGCGGATCGGTGGTTGCTCGAGCACCTGGAGGCACATCGGATGACAGGTGGTGCGGGTGGAGTTGCCGTCCTCGGCTATACGGCTTTCCCGCCGGTGTGGGACAGCCCCTTTCTGCGTTGGATCAACGAATACGGGGCCCAGTTCGGATATGCGTTGATCGATGACCCGGTCAACGTGCCGTTCAACTTCTTTTACACGTCCAATATCTCGCTGCCGCGGACAGTCTTTGAAGACCTCGGTGGATTCCGCGAGGATTTTCCCGCGGCTGCGTGGGAGGACATCGAGTTCGCCTATCGTGCGGTCGGATCGAAGCTGCGGCTGGTCTATGTCCCCAGGGCCAGGACGATTCACCACCATCGAATCGGTGTCCGGTCGTTTGGTCGTCGGCAGCAGACCTCCGGTCTGTCCGCGGCGATCTTCTCTCGTCTCCACCCCGAGCTCGAGGCCTTTCTCGGAGTCGGGTGCGTGAATCGACTCAACTGGCGTGTTCGTCTTGAACGCCCTTTCCTGGCTGTCTGGATCGGACTTGGTGAGACGATCCCGGGTTTGGTGTCCGACAAGGAGTACCGACGATTGCTCGACGGCTACTATCTCCAGGGGCTGGGCGCCGGTCTCGACAACCCCGGGACGACCTGAGACTGACCTTGTCTTGACAATCTTTTCTGGACAGCGAGGGTGTCGGCGGCTATAATTTCTTCAATAAGAAAAAGGGAGGGATCCGGAGAGGCTTTCCACCTTGAGCCTACCTATATTCAGGCCAACCTCAATCGGCCTACCTTAATATCCTTTCGTTTTGGTCCTGCCTGCTGAGCTGAACCGCCCCTCCCGCTCAAGCTCACCGCCCAGCAACAGCTGGGCGGTTTTTTTGTGCCATCGGGATTTCAGACCTAAGATGAGCGATTCTCACCGGCGATCTGCACCAAGATCTTGCGCTCTGGCTGGTGCGAAAATACTCGACATACCAACGGGTATGCCTCCGTCTTTCGCAACCACCAGGGCATCAAGATCTTGGCACATCTCATCCAGCAGAACCGCTCATCCTAGGTCAGAATCAGGTGGGAGTGGTGGAGCCGGTATCGACGATGGTGCCCGGATCGACCCCGATGGAGTCGAGGGCTGCGGCCCAGCGGTCCTCGAAGGGGATCTCGAAGAGAATGGACGACCCCACCGGGGCGAGGAGCCAGGAGTTTTCCTCGATCTCGGTCTCGAGCTGACCAGGGTGCCAGCCGGAATAGCCCAGGATCAGCGAGTATCTCGTCGCGGGATCGCCATCGGCGAGGCCCGCGAGGGTCTCGGTGCTTCCCGACACTCTCAGACCGTGAGGGAGCGTGAGGTCGTCATCGCTTGCCGACTCTTCACCGGCCTCGAAGAGAACAAAGCCATGACCGGGCTCCACCGGACCACCGGCGAGGACAGGTGGGAAACCGCCCGAAGGCCGATGGTGACCCAACTCCTCGAGGATCTCGGCTAGATCGACATCGAGCGGACGATTGACGATCAGCCCGAACGCGCCTTCGTCGATGGAGTGGGCCCCGAGGAGCACGACCGTACGTTGGAAATTGGGATCTCCAAGGGACGGCATGGCGATCAGGAGCTGGCCTACGAGAGAACCGGGAGTGTTCACTGATTCATGCTAGCAGAGGGGGAGGCTTGATAGTCGATGCAAGATGCAAGATGCGGGATCATTCCATTCCATCGCATTCCATCGCAGCGTCGCAACCACGGAGACGCGAAGGCACGAAGACATCGCACACCAAGGCATCGCAGCATTGCATTATTTGAACGCGGATGAACGCGGATTTGAAAGGATGACGCGGATCCATCGCATTCGATTTTAGTCATCACAGCCATCGCAGTTGAACCACAGAGGCACGGAGACACGGAGGGACACAGAGACATCGCAGAGGAGAAACAGCAGATAGCGCAGATAAACGCAGATTTTATCGCAGGCATCGCATCGCAGCCCACGGATCACACAGATTGACACGGATGACATCGCATGTGCCGACGGGGAGATCCTCACGTCCCACGGCGGCAGGGATTGCCGGATGGCGCGACGTGCCTTGCACGAGTTGGCCGCAGGGCATGAATGCCCTGCCTACAGCTCTGAATGATCGACGTCGTCGCCTGACGCGGATTGAGGTTCAGGGGCTTTCCACGTCGGGGACCTGCGCGACGGCCTCCATGCGGACCACACGCAGGACGGGCTCGTCCGCGGCGAGACCGGGTGGGGTGGGAGAGCGGGGCTGAGCGAATTCGAAGGTCAGTCGCACCGTGTCGCGATCCCAAACCATGACAACGAGTTCATCTTCGCTTCCGGATGTCGAAACCGGGGCGCCGAAGGTTCTGGTTGCCGCCGTGGGTGTGGCTTGCCAATCGAGCAGATCGGAGAACTGCAGTCGGTAGGGCGTGTATCGGTAGAGGTGCTCGTTGTGGAGCATGATCTGGGTCAGTGAATCGGTTTCGTCAAAGGCAAAGACCCAGCTCAGATAAGGCCCGGCCCGAGCGGTCAGGGCTTCGCCGACGGGCCCGGGAGGGGCGCCGAGCCGTTGCAGGACCTCGGTTCGAGGCATGCCCATCTCGACCTCGAGGAGTGCGCCTCGGTCGACATCGACCTTGACCGTTCTGGCGAGCTCCTCGACGATCGACCACACCTCGGGATCGGCCAAGAACAGGCGTTCCCCAGGGAGGGTCACGGCGAGATAGAGATCGGTAGCGCCGCTCGCGATGAGTTCCCGGAAGATGGCGTAGGCCTGAGCGCGATTCCCCGTGAGATAGGACGTCGCCTGGAGATACAAGGCGGTCTCGGCCCGTTGAGGACGAAGGACGACCGCTTCTCGAAATGCGGAGTCTGCCGCTTCATAGTCCCCGAGATGGAAGTGAGCCCGGCCGAGTTCAGCGGCGACGACATACCGTACTTCGGGATCTTCGAGGCTGTCGAAGGCGCCGAGGACATCGATGACATCCTGGTATCGATGCTCCTCCGCCAGTTGACGGGCGTGATCGAGAGCGGCTTCGAAATCCTGCGCCCAGACCGGGCTGCAGATGGTCATGAGGATCATGGTGATGAATCGAAGCACGATTCGACCCTAGCATGTTTGAATCGGCGACTGGAGCCAGTTGGGTCGCGGTGTGATCGATGGGTGGATCGGGATATGATCGGGTCCATGGTTGACCAGACCACCAACGAACCCGAGATTGTGATCGAACCGCCCGAAAACGGGTTGGCGGAGGATGTCGAGGCGCGGTTGCGAACCGAACTCGGTGAATGTCCGGACGTGGCGTTCGCCCATCTCTGTCAGATCACCGTGATCGGGCAGTCATCCACGCCCCAGCTTGGTCTCTTTGTCTGGCTGGTGCCGGAAGCGGTGGGTTCCCTCCGGGCGGCGCTCAATCTAGTCTCTGAAGCCGTGGCCAGGGCTCTGCCGGAGGATGTCTGTCTCGATGTGCTGATTCTGAATTCGGTGCCGGAGCTGTTGGCACGGGTTGAGAAGACGAACTGTCTCCTCGTCGAGCGTGATCAAGAAGAGCGGCGGCGCGCCTGCGATGCCGCGACTCGTGAGCCGGGCGAACCCCCGCCCAACCCCCGTCGCCGGATCTGGCCCTTGTGAGGATTGCCGGGTCGTCAGGGGTGCTACCATGATTCTCACAGCGCGTTCCCGACGGGCTGACCGGGTTCTGAGGAGGCGGTATGGAAATCGAACGGGTCGAAGATGGCGCCGTGACCATCGTGGTGGTTCGGGGTGTGATCAAACTCGGCGAGTCGGCCAGGACCTTTTCAGGGTTTCTTCGCGAGGTTCTTGAGCAGGGATCCAACCCGGTGGTGGTGGATCTCGAGGGCATCGACCACGTGGATTCAACCGGTCTCGGCGAACTCGTTGGCTATCTTCAGAGATTTGAAGAACAGGGTCGGCGGATGGCGTTCGTCAACCCCGCCCGTCGTCTCCGCAAGCTCTTTGCACTGACCAGGCTCGATGAGGTGGTTCCCATCTTTGATGATCGGGCCACCGCCATCGCCGAACTCACCTCAGACCTAAATTGAGCGATTCTCTCATCCGGCAGAATCGTTCAATTTAGGTCAGCCTAGGAGGCTGCACCGCATAGATTCCGTTGCTGCGCAACGGAATCTATGCGGCACCCCTCCTAATGGATTTGCTACGCAAATCCCGAAAGACGATCCAGGGGTTGGTAAAAAATAGAATAGAGCATGGGACAGAGTCCCTGTCCCAATTAGAATAGTTCATGACATCGAAGAAGTA
>Ga0164313_10000138_pt1 | contig 48412 bp, 32 predicted proteins | sample GuaBasSedimGuay4_FD_113735 | JGI IMG/M metagenome (GOLD analysis project Ga0164313, IMG submission 113735) | Subseafloor sediment microbial communities from Guaymas Basin, Gulf of California, Mexico - Guay4, Core 4569-4, 0-3 cm | ecosystem: Environmental > Aquatic > Marine > Hydrothermal vents...
AGTCCTTGCGCTCTGGGCGTTTGCAAAAAGCCTCGACATACCACCAGTATTCCTGCATTTTTTACAAACACCAGAGCATCAAGGACTTGGCACATCTCATCCGGCAGAATCGCTCAGTTTAGGCTCTAGAGAGTATTTCCCCATGACCACGAATTCTTCGGTATGATGACGCCGCGCCCAACAGCGACTTGGAGGTGCCATCGTGCACGCCCGCCTTTTCATTGCCGGCCTCGCCATTTTCCTTTTTGTCATCACCGTGAGCGGCTGCGGCGGCAACCCTGTCATCGGGGTTCTCCTGCCGACCAGTGGTGATGCAAGCAGTTATGGCGATTCCATGAGAAAGGCCATCGACATGGCCCTCGCTGAGGCTCAAGCCGAAGGCGCCATGCCCGCCGAACTCACCATCGTTTGGGGTGATACTGCTTCTGACGCGGAAACGGGTCGCGCGGAGGTCAAACGGCTCGCCGACCAGGGCGCAAAACTCATCATCACCGGTGCCACCAGCGGCACCTCGAGAGCCTTTCTCCCGGAACTCGAGGACAGCAACGTGATCGCGCTGAGTCTCTCGGCCTCGGCGCCGGCCCTCACCAAGGACTCGAAGAAGTTCTTCAGGCTCTTCGCCTCCGACGAACTCGAAGGACAAAGGGCCGGCAGGTTTCTCGTCGAACATCAGAACCACACCAGCGTCCTCATCTTTTCGCAGGACTCCGAACAGGCACGCGGCATCGAACCATTCTTCCGCCAGGTCTATGAAGGCGCCATGGACGGTACAGTCGTCGGTCGCGTCATGATCGGCAGCAACAACTGGCAGGATGAGTCTTCGGATCTCATCGCCGCCCACCAGCCCGAATCGGTTTACATCATCGGCTACGCCGACAAGACCATCGAAGTCCTCAGGCACCTCGAGGCCAAGGGCTACACCGGCACCATCTGCGCGACTTCGGCGTTCTATTCGGGCGAGGTGCTCGAGCAGGAGGTCGAACTGGTTGACGGTGTTTTCTTCCCCCAACCCGCCTTCGAAATCCAGTCCGAACTCCCCGTGATCCGAACATTCGTCGACTCGTTCCGAGCCAAGTACGGCCACGACCCAGACATCTATGCAGCGCACGCCTACGACGCGATGCGGGTCGCTCTCACGATCCCGGATATCGTCCGCGCCTGGGAGGCCAACGAGATCCGTCGCGCCCTCCAGTTCGAGATCAAGGAGTTCCCGGGAGTCACCGGACCCATCCAGTTCGACGACTATGGCGATGTCCGCCACAATCCGGTGATTTTCATCGTCAAAGACGGCGTGGTTCTGAACTACAAGAGCTATCTCGAGATCGAGAAGCAGAAGATCCGCGAGAGGATCAAAAAGCTCCTCCAGAACCAGGGCGGATAGCATCGCAAATTATGAATTATGAATTATGAATTCCATCGCAGAACACCGTGGATGAGTTGCGATGCAATTCATAATTCATAATTCATAATTTAGTCTGATTCGTCATGCGAATCAGACTTGATTCGATTGGCTGCCGGTTGAATATCGGCGAGATCGAGGCCATGGCCCGGTCCTTTGCCGCGAGCGGCCACTCCATCGTCAGTCAGGGCGATCCTGCCGATCTGTGCATCCTCAACACCTGCACCGTCACCGCCATCGCCTCAAAGAAATCGCGCGCATTCATCCGTCAACTCTGCCGGCGCAACCCGGGCGCCAAGGTGGTCGCCACCGGATGCCTCGCCGAACTCGAGCCCGACTCCCTCGAGGCCCTCGGGGTGGATCTCGTGGTCGGGAACGACGCCAAGGACGGTCTCCCCGATCTTCTCACCAGCCGGGGCTGGTTGACCTGCGCCGAGGGGGCGACGGACGATCCCCCTCCCATCTTCGGCACGAGGACACGAGCCTTTCTTAAGGTTCAGGACGGCTGCGACAACAAGTGCACGTTCTGCGTCGTGACCATTGCCCGAGGTTCCGGGAGGAGCCGCATCCCTGACGAGATCGTTGCCGAAGTCCGGAGCCTGCTGACCCTCGGATACCGGGAGGTGATTCTCAGCGGCGTCCACCTCGGGTCCTATGGCCACGACTTCGGTCGAGTGAGGGGGCTCGAGGGACTGGTTCGGAAGATCCTCGCCGAGACCGACATCCCACGTCTCCGGCTGTCATCGCTGGAACCATGGGATCTCGACCCGGCGTTTTTCGAGGTATTTGGCGATCCCCGGGTACAGCCCCACCTCCACCTGCCGCTGCAGAGTGGATGCGATGCAACTCTGAGGAGGATGGCGCGCAAGACGACGACCGACGGCTTTTCAGCCTTGGTCGACGCCGCTCGCGGAATCATCGATGATGTCGCCATCTCTACCGATGTCATGGTCGGCTTCCCCGGCGAAACCGACGAGGAGTTCGAGCGGTCCATCACCACAGTCGAGAACCTCGGCTTTTCGAAGCTTCACATCTTCCGCTACTCCCGCCGTGACGGAACCCTCGCTGCGACGATGCCGGACCAGGTCCCGGGCCCTGTCGCCACCGCGCGCAGCGCGAGGCTGCACGAGTTGGGCGATCGGCTGGTTTCCGGGTTCCACGAGCGTTTTGTCGGCCGTCGAGCCGAGGTCCTCTGGGAGGATGCCGAGGAGATCGGGGAACACCGCCGCTGGAGCGGCCTGACCGGGAACTACATCCGGGTCCTTACCGAGGCCGCCACCGGAATCGATCTCGGCAACACCATCACCACGGTTGATCTTGAGACCTGCGTGCCCGGAGCCATGCTGGGGTCGGTGCCCGGGGTGTCGATCTCGGGAATTGCAGAGACATCACGGAGGGACGGCAGTTCCCTGCCGATTGTGTCAGGTTCGTAAGTCGTAAGTCGATCCTCGGCTTCTGGTAACGCCAAAGGACTTCGTGTCGGCACGCTTTGATTCAGCCACGTTGATACCCGAAGAGGCTGCTCATTTCATATCCGGGCCTCTGCGATCTACGACTCACGACTTACGACTTACGATTCACGACTCACGTTCTCCGTCACCGCTCGTTCGGAACCCTCAGAACGATCTCACCGACGAGTTCCCACGCGGTCCGCGTCTCTTTCTCCGTTTCGCTGAGTTCGTCATCGTCCTTCGCCAGGAGCGCCTCGCGCGGTCCTTTACCCGCGCTCCATGCGGCAAGAAGCGCGCCCTCGACGAGTTTCAGATATGCACCCATGCTCATGTTGACGCTGCGAAGACGCTCGAAGGCCTCGCGGACTTCGGGATCGAGTGTTTCGAGATCGATTGCCATGTGGTTGGTTCCTCCGTTTGATGTGGATCTCACAACGGTGGAGCCGACAGGAGTATTTCCCTCGTATCCGGGTCCGCGTCCGTTTCCGTTTCCGATTCCGTGCCCGTGTCCGTGCCCGTTTCCGTTTCCGTGCCCGTGCCCGATGCTCCTCTCATCCTGCCTCCAATCCTTCCTCGCGATCCCGACGTGGTTCTGTCATCGCGGTTGCCCGAGATTGCCCCCCTTGACAATGTTCGGCGCTCCTTTCCACCGAGCCGAATCGCCCCGCTGTGCCGAATATTGATCAAGGACGGCACGTCCGGTCAATGCCAATCCCTCATGCTCCCGACAATACCCGCCCAAGGCGCCCACCGAGGCGCGCCGGAGTCGAAAGAAACGGGACCCAAAACCGTAGCCGTAAACCGTAGCCGCAGCCGTGTCCGTAGCAGGGACCGTGGCCACACCAGAAAACGCGGTGATCACCTCCACCGGGCGTGCCGGGTCCGCAGTTGTGCCGGAACAACCCACCGGAACCGCGGCGCGCCACGCACAACTGCCGACCGGGCACCCTCGGGGAGCGCGATCCGGTGCGGCTCTCCAAGCAACGAGGGAGGCCGCCGAACGCGTCATCAGCGTGGTCGCAGTCCTTCCAATCACCCCCACGCGACCACGCTGATGCGCGGAGCTGGGTCGCCGGAGGCGGACCAGAAGGCCGAAGCTCCAGGACGCCATCGATAGCGATAGCGATAGGAATTGGAGCTCGAAAGCGAACCAGGCAGGCTCAACCCTGCGATCATGGGATGAGAATCCAGCCCCCCGATGTGCGAAGCACATCACTTGCAGCGCGTGCCGCCCGGTCCCTTTCGAGAACATTCCTCCAGGCCGGACCCCGACAAGGGACCCGGCGGTGCGCGGTGCAGCGCTACACTGCCCCCTCCTGGAGGTGAACGTGGATCGAATTGCAGATTTTCTCTTCGAGGTCGGAATGCTCAAACGAACTCCCCGAACCGGGTGGCAGTTCCTCGCCGGGGCCGAGACCGAGAGCGTGGCCGACCACTCCTTCCGAGTGGCCATGATCTCCTTTGTTCTGGCTCGCCTCGAGCCCGGTGAGATCGATGCCGACCGCATTCTCCGGATGGCCCTGGTCCACGATCTGCCCGAAGCCCGCACCGGGGACCTCAACTACATGAACCAGAAGTATGTCCAAGCCGATGAAGAGGCGGCGGCCGCCGATCTGACCCGCGGGCTGCCGTTCTCAGACGAACTTGACGCCCTCATGGCCGAGTACAGGGCCGAGAAAACACCGGAATCCATCATCGCCCACGACGCCGACCAACTCGAACTCTTGCTCCAACTCGTCGAAAACCGTGACGGCGGGGTGCCCGGCACCGATTCCTGGGTTCCATTCGTTCTCAAACGCCTGCGCACATCGAGCGGTCAGCAACTGGCGCAGCGCATCCTCGATGGAGACAGCACCCGGTGGTGGTTCGACCAAGACTCCGACTGGTGGGTGCGCGGAGGAAAGGGCTGAGTCCGCCCAGACCGGGAATTCGGTCGCTGCCCAATCCTTGACTTCGGTCCGAGAAACCCGGATGCTCGAAGAAACCGCGGAGGGAAACACCATGCGTCGCAAGCTGATCATCGTTCTGCTCGTGGTCGCAGTGGCGGCCTGCGCCACGTCAAAGAAGGCCGAGCTCCAGATTCGGATCGACTTCGATGAGCAGGCGGATTTCTCAGCGTGGAAGAGCTTCCGATTCGCGACGTTTCGTGCAGAGACCACCGAGGGCTCGAGCTACAAGCAGATCGAGAATGATCTCCGCGATGCCATCGAAGCCAATCTCGTCGACCGGGACTATGTTCGAATCGAAGACGGGGCGCCGGATTTCCGCATCGCCTATGCGTTCGGAACGCGAGGCGACAGAGGGACCGACCCGGAACGAAGTTATGCCAACGACCAGACCTCTCCAGTAGGATCGACACCGTCAAAGACGAACACGATCGTCGTCAAGATGATCCATCCAACGACCGGCGAGACGCTCTGGGAGGGCAGGGTCGCGGGCTTTTCCCTCGGCGCCATCCAACAGAAGAGCGAGATCCGGGGCGCCGTCTGGCGGCTCTTTGTCGAGTTCCCGCCGATCACTCGTTGAGTTTGACGAACTGGACAGAATCCGGCGGTCGAGGATAATGCTCACGTGAAGATGACTCCAATGCTGCGCCAGTATCTTGATCTCAAGGAACAGGCGGGCCCCGCCCTCCTGCTCTATCGGATGGGGGATTTCTACGAGCTCTTCTTCGAAGACGCTCAGACCGCGGCGCCGCTGCTCGGCATCACCCTTACCAAAAGACGACACAACGACAACGTGGACGCGCCCATGTGCGGCGTTCCCCACCACGCTTTCGGCAGATATATCGGCAAGCTCCTCGACGCCGGTTTTCGGGTCGCGGTGGCCGAACAGGTTGAGGATCCCGCCACCGCCAAGGGTCTGGTACGCCGGGAGATCGTCCGGACCCACACACCCGGAACGATCTCGGAGACCGATCTCCTCGATGGTTCCCGGCGTTGTTTCCTGGCGGCCTACGGCGGCGATGACGAAAGCCTGGCTCTGGCGTGGATCGAAGTCTCCACCGGCACGTTCGAAGGTCTGCGATTCGACAATGCGCAAGGACTGACCGAACACCTCGCCCAACTCCGTCCGAGGGAGATCCTTGTCGCCGAGGGGTGGGACGAGTGGGAATCGTTCTGGCCGGCCGATCTCGAAACACCGACCCTGACCCCGGCCGAACCGGAGCTCTTTTCCCCGACCGCCGGCGAACAGCGTCTCAAGCGGGTCCTGAAGGTCGGATCACTGCGGGGTTTCGGCCTCGAGTCGGGCGAGCGACTGGTGGGGATGGCGGGTGCCCTCCTCGGCTATGTGGAATCGACCCAGAAAGCGGCCCTCCACCACCTTCAGTCATTCACCCGTCGATCCACCGGCGATTCCCTCATCATCGATCGGGCGAGCCTGAAGAACCTCGAGATCGAGGACTCCGCCGATGGGTCCAAGACCACGTCGCTGATCTCGGTGCTCGATCACACATCGACAAGGATGGGTTCCCGTCTCCTCCACGACTGGATCATCACGCCGAGCATCGATATCGAGGAAATCGGCGAACGCCAAAGAGCGGTCGCCGAGCTTGTTGAGGACGCAGATCTCCTCGGCGCCGTAAGCGCCGCCCTCGATGGGATCCCCGATCTCGAACGCCTCGGTGGTCGGGTGGGTCTCACCCTCGCGACCCCGCGCGAACTCGCCGGTCTCCGCTCGGCTGTGGACATGCTCCCAGGAGTTGTCGATGCAGCCGAACGGGCTACTTCACCTCGGATGAGGCGCCTCGCCGCAGATCTCGATCCCCTCCCCGACCTCGCCGAGATCCTCCACACCCGACTGGCACAGGAGCCCGCCCACGTGGTGGGACCGGGTGTGATTGCCAGCGGGTGGGACGCCGATCTCGATGAGCAGCGCACGCTCGCCCGCGGGGGCAAGGAGCTTCTGGCCGGCATCGAGACCGCCGAACGCGAGCGCACCGGAATTTCGAAACTCAAGATCAAGTACAACAAGGTCTTCGGCTATTTCATCGAAGTCTCGAAAGCGAATCTCGACCGCGTCCCCGAAGACTATGACCGGCGCCAGACCCTCACCAACGCCGAGCGCTTCATCACCCCGGAACTCAAGGAGCTCGAATCCAAGATCCTCGAGGCCGAGGAGATCTCCAACGCTCGCGAACGCGAGCTCTACGCCGAGCTCCTGACGGATCTCTCCGAGCACGCGCGGCGAATCGCCGGCACCGCGAGGGTCGTTGCTCAGCTCGACGTGATCATGGCCTTCGCCGATCGCGCGCGACGGTGGAACTACTGCCGACCGGTCATCGAGGAAGAGACTGGAATCGCCATCACCGAGGGCCGACATCCGGTCCTCGAGCAGGTCCAGCGCGACCCTCCATTCATCTCCAACGACACCGAACTCGATCCATCGAAGAGTCGGATCGTGCTGCTCACCGGACCCAACATGGGCGGCAAGTCCACCTATCTCAGACAGACGGCTCTGATCACACTGATGGCCCATTGCGGTTCGTTTGTCCCTGCATCGAAAGCGCGGATTGGGCTCACCGATCGTATCTTCACCCGGGTGGGCGCCTCGGACATGCTCGCCCGTGGCGAGTCGACCTTCATGGTCGAGATGGTCGAAACGGCGAATATCCTCAACCACGCCACCCCTCGATCGCTGGTGATCCTCGACGAGGTTGGCCGCGGCACCGCGACCTTTGACGGACTCTCACTCGCGTGGTCCATCGTCGAATATCTCCACGATCGTCCGGACCACGCCTCGCTGGTCCTCTTCGCCACCCACTACCACGAACTCACTGAACTCGCCCGCCTGCTGCCGAATCTCGTCAACCGCTCCATGGCGGTCAAGGAGTGGCGCGGGTCCATCCTCTTCCTCCACCGGACCACCGATGGACCCGCCGATCGTTCGTACGGCATCCACGTTGCCGAGCTGGCGGGGGTTCCCGACGACGTCTGCCGCCGCGCCGAACTGATCCTCGCCAACCTTGAGAAGCACGAGATCAATGTCATGGGCGACCCGGTCATCGCGACTCCCGTCGACACCGCGGCCGAGCGCACCCGACAGCTCGAACTCTTCAGACCTCCCGCCGACGAACTCATCGATGAGATCCGCAAGATCGACATGGACGCCCTCACCCCCATCGAGGCGCTCAATTTCTTAGTCGAACTCAAAAAATCGTCCGAAGCCGACGACTCGCACAACGAGAACCGATGAGCATTCCCGTCGAGTGCATGCCCTTGGTTGTGGGTCTCCCAGGCCCCACTCTCGGATCGGACGAAATCGACATCCTCGAACGGGTGCAGCCCGCAGGGGTCATCCTCTTTCAGCGCAACGTCGAATCTGCGGAGCAGGTTCGCGAGCTTGTCGCGAATCTCGTCGAACTCGAGCCCCGGCCCTTTGTCGCGATCGATCTCGAGGGCGGGATGGTCAATCGCCTGCGACCCATTTGGGGCGAGCTGCCGAGCCCCGCGGAGGCCGCGTCTGCGGGTCGACGCGCCATCGGCGCCCTCGGAGAGGCGGCGGGGGCCGCCTGCCGCAACCTCGGGATCCACCTCGACTTGGCGCCGGTGGTCGACCTGAGTCGCCCCCACGGCCTCATCGCTGCCCAGGGCCGGAGCCTCGCCAGCGACCCGGAACGGGTCGTGATCCTGGCCAGAGTCTTCAACAAAGGGCTCGCCGCGTGGGGTGTCAGGGGATGCCTCAAGCACTTCCCGGGACTCGGCGAGATCCCCGTCGACACCCACGAGGAGCTGCCGTCGCTCGACGCCCCTTCGGACGAGATCGACACACACATTCAGATCTTCAGCGAGCTTTCGGAGGAGATCCCACTGGTCATGGTAGGCCACGTGATCGTCCCATCCCTCGGAGACGAGGCGATTCCAGCTTCGTTGTCGCCGGCGATCATTCGCCGCGCGACGCAGCTGCCCGGCTCGCCCATCGTTCTCACCGACGACATCGAGATGGGAGCATTGGCCGGGAGCGGCGATCTGCCCGAGAGGGTCGAGGCCGCCCTGGCGGCCCGAACTCACGGTGTCTTAGTGTGCAAGGCATTCGATCGGCTGCTGGAAATCACGGCCCACCTCAACGAGCGCATCTCCACCGACTCGTCCCTGAGCACCCGGATGCTCGAGATGGCCGCCTGCATGGGGACCCTCCGACGCGATCTGCTGCAGAACGCCGCCGCCATCCCGGCGCCGGACGACACCACCGTCGCGCAGCTGTGGGAGCGTGCAAGGTGCGAGGCGGACAAAGCTGTCAGCTCTTAGCCTTCAGCTTCAAGCTTCATCGCAGCCATCGCTCTCGCAATCGCTCTCGCTATCGCTATCGACGGATGGTGAGTACTGGCCGCGCGGACCATCGCATCCATCGCAAATGGGACGCGGATTTCGCGGATGCACACGGATTTCCATCGCAGCCATCGCAATGGAAAGTGAGCGACGCGTTGATTTGAGTCTGACCGACTTCCGTGGCGACGATGTACCGACAGGATTGCAACTGAAGGTGGGGCCAGCCCCACCCTACCTCGACCATCGAATGGTCACCCCGGGTTGTTTAACATCTCACGCGTAGCCGGTTGCATGGACAACCCAGCGGTGACCATGCGACAAACAGCTCGAGAAACACCGCTCACAGGGGCGTACCGGGTTTGACATTGTGCCGGCAACGACCCGCCGGTTGCGCATGGCGATCCGCACAATGTCATACCGGGCAACCCTCGAGGTGGGGGGCTCCAGTGCATCTCTCCCGGAAACGATGGAGGCCGCCGGCGTACCATCGGCGTGGTCGCAGTCCTTAAACTCAAGATGAGCGATTCTGCCGGATGAGATGGGGCAAGATCTTGTCGCTCTGGCGCTTGCGAAGAGCGGACGCATACCCGTTGGTATTCGGAGCATCTTCGCGAGTGCCCAGAGCGCAAGAGATTGTCCCAGATCGCCGGTAAAAATCGCTCTTCTTGGGTTCCATCGTCCTTCTCGCGACCGCGCCGATGGTGCGACGCTGAGCCGCCTCCGAACCGGAGGCGGCTCAGAAGGCTGGAGTCCCGGGACGCCCCGTCTGAGTTGTCCAGCGGCAGGGACGGGGAACAGCGGCAGCGAACCGATACCGGGATCGGGATCGGGATCGGGATCGGGATCGGGAGGATGCTATGGCGCACCCGGTGGATTCAAGGCACAATGCGGATATGAGCGATCCCAGAAAAGCATCGATCCTTCTGTCCGGTGGACTGGACTCGGCAACCGTGCTCGCGATGGCCAAAGCCGACGGGTTCGAGTGCCATTGTCTGACGGTGGACTACGGTCAACGCCACCGCGTCGAGCTCGAGGCTGCAGCACGGGTGGCTGCTGCGTTGGGCTCGGCCTCACATCGGGTTTTGACCCTCGATCTCCGGGCCATCGGTGGTTCGGCTTTGACCGATGAGATTGATGTTCCCCATGGTAATGAACCCGGCGCCACCGGAGTTCCGATCACCTACGTCCCGGCGCGTAACACCATCCTGCTGGCCCTCCTCCTCGGTCACGCCGAGGTTCTTGGAGCCACCAATCTCTTCATCGGCGCCAATGCCGTGGACTATTCAGGCTACCCCGACTGCCGACCGGCCTTTCTTGACGCCTTTGCCGAACTCGCAAATCTCGCCACCGTAGCCGGTGCCGAAAACAACTCTCGGTTCCAGGTCCACGCACCACTGCTCGAGCTCAGCAAGGCCGAGATCATCATCCGTGGGATCGAGCTTGGGCTCGACTACTCAATCACCCACTCGTGTTATGACCCGACTCCCGAGGGTCTGGCCTGTGGGGATTGCGACTCGTGCACCCTGCGTCGGCGAGGATTCGTCGAGGCCGGCGTAGCGGATCAGACGAGGTATGGGTAACCCGCCGCGACTGCGGCAGGCGCAGCGATGGTGCGGGTCCGTCAGACGAACAACCCGTAGATCAGCCGCCCCGCCACCGAGATCACAATCGCAACCACGACTGTGAGGCCTGAGATCGCCATAGCCCCGCGCCAGCCCATCTGCTTGGCCAGGACCGCGATGGTGGCGATGCACGGGACATAGAAGACCACGAAGAGGGTGAAGGTCAGCAATTGCTGGGTGCTCAGCACCGTGTTGACCTCGGTAGTTCCGAGCGCCTGCACCAACATGACGAGGGTCAATTCCTTGCGGAGCACACCAAAGACGAGGGTCATTCCCACCGCCGCGGGTAGACCGAGCAAGAACACTGTCAACGGCGACAACAGCGCGTTGATGGCGTCTGCCGCGTTGAGCCACTCGAGCACTCCGAGGACGATGGACGACGCGATGAGCAGAGGCCAGGCGATGGTGATGAACTCCTTGAGCTCGAGCCACGTCTTGGCGATCAGGGTTTTTGGTTCCGGCAGGCTGAGTTCGGGGATCTCGAGGACCAGGCCCGGCGAGGCGCCCTTCATCTGTTTCGCCATCACCGTACCGAGGACCACGATGACGAGGATGTTGAGCAGATAGATTGCCAGAGCCCAGACGGGCCCCATGAACGCCGCCACCAGACCGAAGATCACCACTGTCCTCGCCGAACACGGGATGAACGAGGTCAGGGCGGCGGTGATCTTACGGTCCTTCTCCGATTCGAGGATCCGGGTCGACATGATGGCGGGCACCGAACAGCCATAGCCCAGGACCATGGGAAGGACCGACTTCCCGTGGAGACCGATGCGATGCATGAAACTGTCGAGGATGTATGCCAGCCGCGGCAGGTATCCCGTATCCTCGAGAATGGCGAGTCCGAGAAGAAACGGGATGAGATAGGGCAGAACGATGGCAACACCACCGGCAAGACCCATCACCAGTCCGTCGGCGACGGTGGCGCTCAAGCTCCCCGCCGGAAACTGATCTGCCACCGATCCCTGAATCCAGTTGAATGCCTCGACCAACGGCGCCTCGGCCCTCTGGCCGATCCCGAAGACCATCCAGAAGAAGGCTGCGAGGATCATGACCATCAACGGACCACCCGTCCACTGGTTGAGAAGCAGGCGGTCGGCCCACTCTCGCCACCCTTCCGAAGTGTCCTGATGTGTGACGACGCTGTCCTCGATGGTGTGCGCCAAGGCGTGGCGGCTGCCCGAAACCACTTGATCGGCGGACCAGCCGTGGGCTTCCTCGAGCCTGGCGGTCACCTCAAACAGCTCGGATCTCAGGGTCGCATCGATCGCGTCGACCCGCGCCCCGATATGGGGGTCTCCTTCGAGGAGCTTGATGGCGGCCAACCGGATGGGAACCCCTGGGAGCGGGTCGATTCCGTCGATCACGTCGATGGCGCTCGAGATCGCGGTCTCCACTTCAAGGTCGTAGATCGGCGGCGCCGGCTTCTCGGCCATCACAGCGTGACGGAGACTTTCACGAAAGAGCTGTTTCAGGCCGCGACCGAACCGAGAGACCGTGGCCACGACCGGAACTCCGAGCTCTTTCGACAACTCCTCCCGGTCGACCTCGATGCCCCTGCGTCGCGCCTCATCCATCATGTTGAGCGCGACGATGGTGGGTCGACCGAGTTGCAGCAACTGCAGCGTGAGCTCAATGGAGCGTCCAAGGCGACTGGCATCGACGACGTTGATGATCAGGTCATAGGATTCGTCGAGGAGATAGCGTTCCGCCGCACCGGCGATCTCGGTCGATGAGGTGAGCGAGTAGATGCCCGGAAGATCAACGACCTCCACTTCGCGACCGGCAACCAACGATTTTGTAACGGTGAAGGAGGTCGAGGATTTGGGGAAGTTTGCGGTGGCCGAGCGATAGCCGGCAATGGAGTTGAAGATGGAGCTCTTGCCGGAGTTCGGTTGGCCGGCGAGGACGAATCGCATCACTCCGCGGCCTCGACCGCCTCCAATCGACCGGACAGCTTGTCGATGACGCCATCCAAGTCGACCTGAATTTTGCAGGCAACACCACGACCGAGCGCAACCCGCGTGCCGTGGATCTCGACGAGCACGGGCCCACGGAAGGGGGCGCGCTGCACCACGGTTAACCAGTCACCGATATGAATGCCGAGGGTATTGAGGTAGGAGCGGACTTTCTGACCCCCATCGATCATGATCACGCGGGCCTGACGGTGGATACCAACGGCGTCGAGCGTCATCATGATGGGCGGCTCCTCCTTCTAGACAGCGCATCATAACCCAACAACCAGGGAATTGTCCCACAAAGCCGGCTTCTGCATGGGTCCTATTTCTCAGTAACTTAGCCACTCTCGCCGAAGTTGAATAATCGTTCAGCTTTGTTGCAGAATGGCGATCGTTAGTGAGAATCGAAATCAGTCAGTTTGACGAAACCGAATTATGGACCTTCTGCACACACATTGAAACCGCAGAGACGCGAAGTGCGCGGAGGAGCCGCAGAGCATCGCATTGATGGATCCGGTCTCCCTCCGACAAGCGAAGGGAGTCCAACCCTGCGATGGGTCTAATAAAACTCAGCGGCACTTCTGCGATCTCTGCGCCTCGGCGGTTGAATCGAGCCCGCCAAAAAAATTATCAAGGAGAAGGAAACGGGATCGGGATCGGAAAACGGGTACGGACGCGGGTAGAATGGCGGTCCCGTTGGAGGTAGCAATGACCGAACGACTCACCATCGAGTTGACCGATCTTCCCGAACCCTGCGACTTTGAACCCGGCATCCGCCGCGCGCCCTCTCGCGGGTGTGAACTCAGTCGGAACGAGATGAAGACCGCGTTGGCTAACGCGCTGCGATACGTACCCTCTGAACACCACGCCGCGGTGGCTCCCGAGTTCCTCGAGGAACTCCGAACCCGGGGCCGGATCTACGGCTATCGCTACCGCCCGTACGGCCGCCTCACCGGTCGGCCCATCGAGAGTTACACCGGGAAGATCACCGAGGCCAAGGCCATGCAGGTGATGATCGAGAACAACCTCGATTTCGATGTCGCACTCTATCCGTACGAACTCGTCACCTACGGCGAATCGGGCCAAGTCTGTCAGAACTGGATGCAGTACCGGCTCATCAAACGCTATCTCGAAATCATGGACGACACCCAAACCCTCGTCGTCAGCTCGGGCCACCCGCTCGGGCTCTTCCCCTCGCGCCCCGAAGCGCCCCGAGCCATCATCACCAACGGCCTGATGGTCGGGATGTTCGACACCCCAGAGGACTTTCACCGGCTCGCCGCCCTGGGCTGCGTCAACTACGGCCAAATGACCGCCGGCGGGTGGATGTATATCGGTCCCCAGGGGATCGTCCACGGAACCTACATCACCCTGCTCAACGCCGGCCGGCTCTATCTGGGCGTCCCCGAGGACGGCAATCTCGCCGGCCACACGTTTATCACCTCGGGGCTCGGTGGGATGTCCGGCGCCCAGCCCAAGGCGTTGGAGCTCTCCGGCGGCGCCGGGATCGTCGCCGAGGTCGACGCCTCGCGCATCGAGACGCGGCACTCGCAGGGGTGGATCTCGAAAGTGACGGATGATCTGTCGACATCGGTCAGGTGGATGCTCGACGCCGCCGCCGCACGTGAACCCTTGTCGGTCGCCTACCACGGCAACATTGTCGATCTCCTCGAATATCTCGACACCAACGACATCGCCGTCGATCTCTACTCCGATCAGACCTCGTGTCACGTGCCTTACGACGGTGGCTACTGTCCGGCCGGCGTGAGCTTCGAAGAGATGCGCGACCTGCTCGCCACCGACCGCGAGGGACTCAAGAGAGAGGTCGATGAAAGCCTCGCCCGTCACTACCGGGTTCTCAAACGGCTCACCGACAAGGGCGCCCACTTCTGGGACTACGGCAACGCCTTTCTTCGCGCGGTCTACGACGCCGGCGTCCCCGAGGTCACCGCCAATGGCACCGATCCTTCGGGGGGCTTCATCTGGCCCTCTTATGTCGAAGACATCATGGGTCCCATGTGTTTCGACTACGGCTACGGCCCGTTCCGCTGGGTCTGTCTCTCGGGCAAGGCCGAAGATCTCCATGCCACCGATCAGGCGGCCATGGCCTGTATCGACCCAACCCGCCGTGGTCAGGACCGCGACAATTGGCAGTGGATCCACGACGCCGAGACCAACGCCCTGGTCGTCGGCACCCAGGCGAGAATCCTCTACGCGGACTCCGAGGGTCGGACCAAGATCGCTCGTCGATTCAATGAGATGGTGCGCGACGGCGATATCGGGCCGGTGATGATGGGCCGCGACCACCACGACACCGGGGGCACCGACTCGCCGTATCGCGAGACCGCCAATATCTACGATGGTTCCAACACCGTCGCCGACATGTCGCACCAGTGCTGGGCCGGCAACGCAGCCCGCGGGATGACCATGGCGGTGCTTTCCAACGGTGGCGGCGTCGGCACCGGCAAGGCCATCAACGGCGGATTCGGGCTCGTCCTCGACGGGTCTGAGCGGGTCGACCGGATCCTCGACTCTGCCCTTGAGTGGGACGCCATGGGCGGCGTCGCCCGACGCGCCTGGGCACGCAACGCCAACGCCATCGAGACCGTCGACACCTGGAACGCTGCCAACACCAACCGCGGCCACGTGACCGTTCCGCGGGTTGCGGATGATGCCCTGCTGGAAAGCTTGCTGGAGCCATGAGCCCCGTCCTTCTGGTTCGCCTGCGGCGACCCAGCGTCGCAACCTCGGCGGAGTCGCTCGGGGAATTGCGTGAAGGGCTGCGACCCCGCCGATGGTACGCCGACGGCCTCCCTCGCGGCCGGAGGAGATGCACGGGAACGTTCTGCCGCGGGGGTTGCCCGGCGTCGCCATTGTGCGCAGCGCGCCGCGGTTCCGGCGGGTCGATCCGGGCACAATGGCGCGCCCAGCATGCCCCGGTAAGCGCCATACTCCCGCGGGGATCAGCGTGGCGGCGTTTTTCGTATTCTGATCGCAGCCACACTCGGTTCCGCTATCGGCGCCATGTTTAGACGACATCCGATCTCGATTAGAATCAACACCTTTCGCCTGCAATACCGTTGGCACGGTCAGCGTTCTCGACTAAGATAGAGCGCGCTCGCGATTCGATAATCGAGAGCGCCCGGCCGACCGCCGAGGACAAGAGGAGTTTGATCTACCAATCATGCTGTTCGCGACCAGAGGCCCAGGAGATCTCGACTTTCTGACATGGACCCCGGACGGTGTCGTTGGGGAATCGAGATCCTCCGCGCGAACGGCCTACCAGGAGATCTTCGCCGAGCTCGAATCCCGGGGTTCAGAGATTCTCCAGGAGCGCATCTTCGGCAACATCGAAGCGGCCGAAGACATCCTCGCCGGCCGCACCGAGGCGACCCGGGAGCATCCCCGGACCGATTCGCCACCCACCTTTGTGGAGGGTGATCCGTGTAGTGGCGGATCGTTCGCCGGAATCCACCTGATCACTGCCCGATCCGCTGACCACGGGACGCCCAAATCCATCGACCACAACGGGACGATTTGCGGGCGGCAGGTAAAGGGCACCGAAGCGAGTTATCTCAGTCTTTCTGACGTCGCTCGCCTCGCCGAACCGAGGGATCGCACGCCTGCCGAAGACGCCCGTAACACCCTCAACCTCGCCCGCGAGTTACTAGTCGCAAACGGGTGGTCATTCCACCAGGTGCGCCGGACATGGTTCTATCTTGACGACATCCTGTCGTGGTACGACGACTTCAACCGGGCCCGCAACGAGGTCTTTGTCGAACTCGGGCTCCTCAACGGTTCGCGACCGGGTGTGATTCCGGCAAGCACCGGGATCCGTGGCCGCAACATGCATGGACACCGATGCACTCTCGATCTACTGGCGATCCGGTCTGACAAGAGCCAGAGAGTCGAGTTCGACCTTCTCCACAATCCGCTCCAGAACGAAGCCCCGGAGTACGGATCCGCTTTCTCGCGGGGGCTCACGGTGGCCACCGCGAGCAGCCGCTATCTCTTTGTTTCTGGGACTGCGTCCATTGACGAATCCGGCACCACAATTCACGGAGGGAGCTTCAAGCGTCAGACCCGTCGCACCCTCGACAATATCGAGTCCCTGCTCGCATCGAGGGGGGCGGTGATGGACGACATCTGTCAGGCGACGATCTTCATCAAAGACCAGGACGATCTCTCCAAGCTCACCCCGATCCTCAGATCGCGCGGGCTCGACGGGATCCCCATGGTGTGCACGGTGGACGATGTCTGTCGAGACGACCTTCTGGTCGAGATTGACGCGACGGCGATGATGCCCCATCGATTCGGCAATGATGACTGAGAGATCCTCGCGGGCCGTCCTGACGGCGTTTCTGGTTCTGGCACTTGCGGCGCCCGCCATTGCGGCCGATCTCTTGGTGGTCGAGCGTCCGGTAGAAGCCGGTTTGACCTGGAACCTGATGGCCCGGTGCGTCTCGGGGAGTCGCTTGGTGCAGCTCGGCGCCGATGAATCGAGCGTCGTGCTCACACCGGACTTCGACGGAGCGTGCGATCCGTCGGTTTCGTTCGACGGCCAGGAGATCCTCTTCGCCGGACGAAAACTCGATACCGACTTGTGGCAGGTCTGGAAGATGGATCTGACTACAGGGGACGCGATCAGGATCACCAACCACCCCGGCCACGCCTTCGCACCGATCTGGGTGGGTTCGATCTTCCACCTGAACGACGAGACTCCGACCCGGCGCATCGCCTATCTCGCGACGACACCGACCTATCGGCGGGTGCCTGTCCTCCACACCGCGAATCTCGACGGCTCCAATGCGCTGAGAATCTCGTACGGTAATCGCGCGGATCTCGCCCCGGACGTTCTGCCCAACGGCCGCCTCGTCTATCCGGCGGAGGCGACAAACAGGCGCGGATTTCCGTTGATGAGCCTCGCCATCGACGGCACCGATTTGACGGCTTTCGCCGATCCACACGACAAGCCGCGGCGGCAAGACAGAGTTCGAGTCGGCCGGGACGGGCGGGTTTATTTTGTCGAATCCACGCCCTCGAGGCCACCCGGCGGCGAACTGGCCTACGTCGAGCTGCGCCGCCCGCTCCGATCCCGAACGCGGCTGTCTACGACCGATCACGGGCTCTTTCTAGATCCGGCACCGATGTCGGACGGAACCCTCCTCGCATCGCACCTCGCCCAAGATGCGGACAGCTACAAGCTCGTACGGGTGGATCCTGAATCCGGCCGCGTCACCGGCGAGGTCCACAACCGTAAAGGCTTTCACGCACTCGACGCCCAGGAGATCGCCGCCCGCCCGATCGTCCCCGGCCGTTCGACCGTGGTGGATGACAGCAAAGAAACCGGGGTCTTCTTCTGCCTGAGCTCGCACATCACCGATAGACCCTCGCTCGCTCATCTCCGCGATGGAAGGGTGTCGCGGCTGCGCGTCATCGAGGCCATGGGCGAGCGCAAACGCTACCCCAGCGATCCGCTTGAAAGCGTGATGGGCCATGCACCCGTTGAGTCCGACGGCTCGTTCCACATCGAAGTTCCGGCACGGATCCCGCTCCGCTTCCAGCTGCTCGATGACGAGGACCGAGTCATCGCCGAACAGCACACCTGGACGTGGGTCATGCCGCGTGAGTGGCGCGGCTGCATCGGTTGTCACGAGGATCGCGAGATGGTGGCGCCGAACATCCTCGCCGACGCCGTCATCAAACCGGCGATTCCCATCGGGATCGCATCAAACGATCCCAAAGAAGGAGAGTGACCGTGCATCGGATCAGGATGATCAGCATCGCGGCTCTGGGGTTGTCCATCGCGGCGGTCGTCGGTGCCGATGAGGCCAAACACCCGGTTCTCGTCGACATCACCGCCAAAACCGGCATCACCTTCTCTCACAGCATCGGTGACGATGAGCTTTCGAACATAGTCGAATCCACGGGCGCCGGTTGCGCATTCTTCGATTTCGACAACGATGGGGATCTCGACATCTATCTGGTCAACGGGCGGTACCTCAAGGGGATCAGCTCGGTCAAGGGACGCAGTCTCGAGGGCAAGCTCGGCAACGCGCTCTACCGCAACAACGGCGATGGGACTTTTGCCGACGTGACCAAGGAGGCCGGGGTCGGCGATCGTGGATTCGGGATGGCGGTGGTCGCGGCGGACTACGACAACGACGGCGATGCCGATCTCTTCATCACCAATTACGACCGCGACACCCTCTACCGCAACAACGGCGACGGGACGTTCGCCGATATCACCGACATAGCCGGGGTCGGAAGCGAGCTCTGGAGTGTCGGCGCCACCTTCCTCGACTACGACCGCGACGGTCTGCTCGATCTCTTTGTCGGAGGCTATCTCGTCTTCGACCCGGACTACCGCTTCTACTACGCCGCCGATGCCTTCCCCGGCCCGCTGGCCTACAAGGGGCAGTTCGACCACCTCTACCGCAACCGCGGCGACGGCACCTTCACCGACGTCACGAAGAAGGCGGGGATCCTCACCGATGCCGGTCGGGCCATGGGCGTCGCGGCCTGCGATGTCGATGACGACGGTCTCCAGGATCTCTACATCGCCAACGACGGCATGGAGAACTACCTCTACCACAACACCGGCGAGGGCGCCTTCGAAAACATCGCCCTTCGCACGGGCACCGCCTTTGGTCAGAACGGCGAGGCGACCTCGGCCATGGGCCCCGAGTTCGGCGACTACGATCTCGACGGTCGTATGGATCTGCTGGTCCCCGACATGGGTTACGGCTGTCTCTACCGCAACACCGACCGTGGTTTCTTTGAAGAGAAGAGCGCCGAGGCTGGGCTCGCCCGATCTCTAGGTCAGTACACCAGTTGGTCGGGAAATTTCGCCGACTTCGACAACGACGGCCTGCTCGACATTTTCATCGCCAACGGCGACGCCCACCACCTCGAGGCGGAAGAGGACATCCTGTTTCGAAATGAGGCCGGGAAGAGATTCGTCGATGTCTCGGCCAAGAGCGGCAAGGACTTTCAGGCCAAGGGCGTCGGACGGGGATCAGCGGTCGCCGACATCGATGACGACGGCGACCTCGATCTCCTCGTCCTCAATCTCAACGGCCCGCCCCGGCTCTACCGCAACGACGGCGGCAATCAGGGGAATTGGCTGATGATCCGGACGGTGGGCACGACGAGCAATCGCGACGGCATCGGCGCCCGGATCCTCCTCACCACCGACGGTCGCACCCAGACCCGCGACATCCGATCCTCGTCGGGATATCTCTCGCAGTCGGACCCACGGGCCCACTTCGGTCTGGGATCGGCCACCAGGGCGCAGAAGGTGGAGATCCGCTGGCCCAGCGGTCAGACCCAGGTCATTGCCGACGTGCAAGCGAACCAGATCCTCACCGTTACCGAGCCCGCTCCGAAAACCGCCGCCGAGAAGGTGGATTGAAGGTGCTTCGACGTCTTCTCCCACTGACTCTCGTGATGGTCATCGCCGCCGGTGCTGTCCCTGGTGCGGAAAGGGTCTACGTCGGCACAGCCGTCTGTCGCGAGTGCCACAACCAGGGGCACCGACTCCAGTGGAGCCAGTGGTACCGATCCGCCCACGCCCGTGCCTACGCCGCCCTGGCCATGCCCGAATCCCTCGAGATCTCGAAACTCTCCGGGATCCACGAGAATCCGTTCTCCAACCCCGTCTGTCTCGGCTGCCACACCACTGCCGCCGACACCGAAGCCTGGGAGCGGGACCCGACCTTCGATCTCGCCGACGGTGTCCAGTGCGAGCTCTGCCATGGACCCGGCAGCGAGTACATCCCCGCAGAGATCATGATGGACCTGGAACGCGCGGCCGCCGCCGGTCTCCGCACACCCGGGCTCGAGACCTGCCTCATCTGCCACAAGGAGAAGGGCTCCCACACCGCCGTCCTCGGACCACAGCCCTTCGACGCGGCCGAGGCGCTGACCCGGATCGATCACACCGGCCGTGGCGGAGATCTCCCCGAACCTCCCGCGTCCATTGAGGCAGGAAATTCCGACCACGAGTATGTCGGTGTCCGAGTCTGCCGGTCCTGCCACGACGGGGCTGCCGGTGCGTATGTCGCCAGCGGGTGGCGGCTGACCAACCACGCCCAGGCATGGACATCACTTCAGACCGAGAAGGCCGGGGAGATCGCCGTCTCCCACGGGGTCGAGGAACCCACGATCGAGTACGAATGCCTCCGATGCCACAGCCTGATCCACGACTCCAGCGGTCCACCGCACGCCGATGCCGTCCTGGGTGTTCAGTGCGAGAGCTGTCACGGATCCGGCGGCCTCCACGCCGCCGATCCGACCATGCACCGTCCCCGAGCCGGTCGAGAGAGCTGCAATGAGTGCCACCGCCAGGGTGTCCACGGTGGGGATTTTGATCTCGCCGAAGCGCTCCCGATGGTCGACCACAGCCGCCCCACGCTGTCCCAGGCTTCGGCGGCAGAGACCCCATACAAGACTCCGTTCAACCTCGCGGTCAGCCCGGATGGCGAACGGCTCTACGTCGCGTGTGAGGCATCCTCGAGCCTGATCGTCATCGACACATCCAGGCGTTCCGTCGTGAGCGAGATCGCCGTCGGAAGCCTCCCTCACGGCGTCTGCCTGTCCCCGACCGGAGATCGGGCGTATGTCAGCAACCGAGGTGAAGACACAGTAACGGTGGTGGATACGACCAACCTCACAGTCCTGGCCACCATCGTCGTGGGGGACGAACCCCACGGGCTCGTCACCGATACCGAGGGGGACACTCTCTATGTCGCAAATGCCGGCTCCTACGATGTCTCAGTGGTGGATCTTGCCGATGAAATCGAGACCAAGCGACTGGCTGCGGGCCGGGGTGCGTGGGACGTGGCCCGATCTCCCGATGGTCAGTCGATTCTCGTCACCAACAACCTCTCGCACTATGTGCCCTTCAGAGCAACATCCCGCTCCGAGGTGACCATCATCGGGACCAAAGGATCTTCGGTTCGGGATCGGGCGATGATCCTCGACGCCAATCTGGTCCAGGGCATCGCCACTGCGCCATCCGGCGACTATTCGTTGGTCACCCTGATCCGGACCAAGAATCTCATCCCCATGACCCGGGTGATGCAGGGCTGGGTGATGACCAACGGCCTCGGAATCCTGTGGCGCGACGGCCGCATCGACCAACTGCTCCTCGACGAGCCGGAACACTACTTCGCCGATCCCACCGATGTGGTCATCACCCCCGACGGACGATGGGCCTTCGTCACCAGCGGCGGGCTCGACACCGTGGCGGTGGTCGATCTCAATGCCATGGTCTCGATCCTCGACAACGCCTCCGACGAAGACCGCAAGGATCTGCTGCCCAACCACATGGGGCTCGCAACCGAGTTCGCCGAGCGGATCTCGGTGGGCATCAACCCACGCGGGTTGGCGGTCTCACCGGATGGCCGTTTTGTCTATGTCGCCGAGGCCCTGGCCGACACCATCGGGGTGATCGATGTCGCCCACCGCGAGCGCGTGGCGGAGATCGACCTCGGCGGGCCCGCGGAGATCTCCCTCACTCGCGCCGGCGAGCGGATCTTCCACTCCGCCGCGGTCACCTTCGGTGGTCAGTTCTCGTGTCACTCGTGCCACCCCGACGGCGGGATCGACGGGATCACCTATGACATCGAACCTGACGGTATCGGGCTCAACCCTGTGGACAACCGTTCGCTGCGCGGCATCCTCGATACCGCGCCCTTCAAGTGGACGGGGAAGAACCCGAGCATCGCCCGCCAATGCGGCCCGCGGTTGGCGGTCTTCTTCACCCGCATCGACCCATTCAACCCCGACGAGGTGGTGGCGCTCGAAAGATATATCCAGACCATCCCGAGAAACCCGAACCGCTATCGCACCGGCGCAACCCTGACCCCGGCGCAACGTCGCGGCAAGCTGCTCTTCGAACGAGAGTTTTCAAACTCGGGTGAGGCCCTGACCGCTGATCAACGGTGCATCAGCTGCCACTCGGGGCCCTACTTCACCAACCGGGAGAAGTCGTCGGTGGGCACAGCATCGGAGCTCGACACCCACGATGTCTTCGACACGCCGCACCTGACGAACATCTATGAGTCATCACCCTATCTCCACGACGGCCGCGCCGAAACCCTCGAAGAGATCTGGACCCGGTTCAACCCCGCCGACGAGCACGGGGTGACCAATGACATGACCAAGGACCAATTGAATGACCTGGTGGAATACCTCAAAACGCTCTAGGTGCAATTCGTCTGACGAATTGCGGGTGAGGCATGGTGTCGCGTGGCTGTGGACGCTGGCTCTCTTCATCGCGCCGTCGATGGTCGGCGCCGAGGTCGTCGAAGCCAAGCCCTTTGTCTATACCGAATGGGAGACCTTCTACGCGGAAGAGGGCGGTCTTCCCAACGACCACATCTTCGCCCTGCGGGCCGATGGTGAGAAACTCTGGGTCGGGACCGAGAACGGTCTCGCGCTCTATGACGGCAAGGCATGGAAGAGCTGGACCGAGGACGACGGCCTCCCGTGGCGGGTGGTCAGCGCCATCGCCGTCAGCGAAAAAACCGGCGATGTCTGGCTCGGTCTCTTCGGCGGCGGCCTGACACGCTTTTCGGGCGGTCGCTTCGACCACTTCCACCAGCTCAACAGCGGTCTTGTCAACGACGTGGTCTACGGCGTCACCGTGCTCGGCGACACCGTGTGGGTGGCGACCACCGCCGGGCTGAACGCGTACAACACCGTCACCGGCGAGTGGGAGATCTACACCGAAAAAAACGCCCCCATGGAAGAGATCTGGTGCTACGGCATCGACTCCGACGACCGCAAGGTCTATGCCGCTGTCTGGGGCGGCGGCATCCTGGTGTGGGACACCGTCACCGAGCGTTGGAACGCCCACCGCGACCCCGACCGCGAGATGGAGATCGACCTCTATCGCGATGACGGGCTGATTCACATCATCACCACCTCGGCCTCGGTGGTGGACGGCGTGCTCTGGGCCTCGACCTACTTCGGCCTCAGCCGTTACGACGGCCGGCATTGGCGCGGTTGGATGGACCACGACAGCGGTCTGGCATCGAACTTTATCAATTTCGCCAAGGGACGCAGCGCCACGAGCTGCGCAAATGCCACCGACCTGGGGCTCTCGGTGCTGGTGGACTTCGAATCCGACACCTGGGTCTCCTACCGGCGGGACGCGGAGGATGCCGAGACCTGGACCGCCCACATCTGGACGGGTCCCGATGAGATCGGCGCCGCCACCACCGACCTCGACCTGCCGAATCACTTCGTCATCAGCACCGAGTACCAGGGAGACGACATTTGGATCGGCACCGGCCACGGCCTCGCTCGCGGCCGCGGCGCCGGCTACTATCCGGGGGCACGGCCGCCGGCCACCGCCCACTCCGACGACTCCGCCGAGAGGAGCGATCCGTGAGACTCTCTTTCGCCGCCGCCCTAGCGATCACCGTCACGCTCTGCGGACCCCTGGCCGCCGAGGAGATGGAACCGGCCACATCGGACCAACACGAGGTCTACGGCGCCACCCCGGAGGACCTGCTCCCTTACGGTCGCTTCACCAAGCCCTACAAGACCTTCTTCCTCGAGCCCAACGAGTACCACGGCCACGGCCGAGAGATCCCGGAGCCCGAGCACATCGACAGCGTCAAGATCGGATTCCTCGGGCCCATCGAAGCCACCGTCTCGGTGGCCACCGGCGGCGCCTCGCACGAGGAGCCCCTCGGCGTCATGATGCTGCACGGCGCCGAGCTCGCCATCGAGCACGCCAACGGCCTTGGCGGCTACCAACCACGCGAGATTCCTTACGAACTCGTCGTCCGCAACGACAACGGTCTCTGGGGCTCGAGCGGCAACGAAATCGTCGATCTCGCCTACAACGAGAAGGTCTGGGCCATCCTCGGCACCATCGACGGCGCCAACAGCCACATCGCCATCCGGGTGGCACTCAAGGCCGAGATCCCCATGATGAACACCGGCGACACCGACCCCACCTTCATCGAGACCGCAATCCCGTGGGTCTGCCGCAACATCACCGATGACCGCCAGATGAGCTATGCCCTGGCCGACTATGTCTACTCGCACCTCGGGCTCGAGCGGGTGGCCGCGCTCCGCGCCAACAACCGCTACGGCAGGATGAGCATCGATGAGTTCCGCGACGCCTCCACCCGCCTCGGCCATCCCTTTCTCACCGAACTCAACTACCCCCTCGGGGCCACCGACTTCTCGGCCCAGCTCGAGCGCATCGCCTCCCTCGAACCCGACGCCGTCATCACGTGGGGCGACTCCCGCGAGTCGGCCCTCATCGTCAAGCAAATGCGCGAGCGCGGCATGAACCAGCTCTTCATCGGCTCGGACCGGATGGTGACCGGCGAGTTCCTGGCCATCGTCGGCAACGACCCCGGCCGGGTTGTGGCCGGCTATCCCTACGATCCCACCAGCGAAGACCCGGCCCACCTCACCTTCGTCGAAGCCTTCACCGAGCGCTTCGGCGAGGTCCCCGACGCCTACGCGGCGCACGCCTACGACGGCATGCTCCAGATCATCGAGTCCATCGAGAACGGCGGGCTCAACCGGGCGTTGATCCGCGACGAGCTCGCGGCTGCCAAAACCTGGCACGGCGTCACCGGAACCAAGATCTACGACGCCATCTGCTCCAACCGCAGCCCCGCCATCCTCGCCTTCATCGAGAACGGCGAGTGGAGCTTCAAGAGCCCCGACCGGCTCGAACCAGAAGGCTGAGGGCTCCGTTGGCGCAGACCCTGCGACTGATGTCCATGGCCCTCCTGTTCGTGGCCGTGGCCCTGGCAGCTTCCGCCCGAGAGCCCTACAAAGAAATGCTCGCGGAAGAACAGGTCTTCACCGGCACCGAGACCCTACCCCTTGACGCGGCCAACACCGACGCCATCGTCATCGGGCTTTTCGCCCCCGATGGCGAAAACCACCCGGTGGGTCGCGCTCTGACCCGCGGGGCCACCCTCGCCATCGAGGAGGCCAACGCTGCCGAGGGTCACAGCGACCGGCGGCCGATCCGGCTCGTCCGACGATGGGCCGATGACCCGTGGGGCGCCGGGTCGAAGGAGATCATCAAGCTCGTCTTCGAAGACAACGCATGGGCCCTCATCGGCGGTCCCGACGGCGCCACCACCCACGTGGCCCAGCAGGTGGCCACAAAGGCCCACATCCCCCTCGTCGCCCCCGTCTCGTCGGATCCGTCCTTGACCCACACCCGCGTGCCCTGGATCTTCCGCCTGCCGCCGGACGATGCGGTACAGGCGGCGCTGCTGGTCAAAGAGGGAATCGCACCCCTGGGGATCGAGCGCGTCGGCCTCGTGAGCTCGACCGACCACGACGGTCGTACCGCCGCCGCCGAGATCGTCGCGGCGCTCGAGAGCGCAGGCCTTCCACCCGCCTTTCACCTCGAAATCGCTCCCGTCACCGAGGATCTCGAGAGCGTCGCACGCCAGGTCGCCACCTTCGAGGTCGACGGCCTCGTGCTGCGACTGGCCCCCGCCGACCTCCGCCGGATGGCTCCGTTCCTCGTTGCGGAGGGCATCGAGGCACCGATCTTCCTTCCTTGGATTCCCGGCCTCGATCTCGACGGGTTCCCCCTTGCCACCACCGGCCCCATCCGGACAATCACACCCATCGACCTACCGCGGAGCTGTGGGCCCTACCTCAAGTTCGTCCGGGCCTTTGTCCGTCGGTACGGCGCCAAACCAACACCCGAGGCCGTCTACGGCTACGATGCAGCCGGACTGCTCGTGGCCGCTGCCCGCTCGGGCGTGACCGGCCGGGTCGACCTTCGAGAGCGCATCGCGGCCCTGTCCGGGTGGGTGGGCTCCGGCGGCGAGGTCGACTGGGACACTGGCGGCGGCAACCAGGCGGCCGCACCAGTCCTCTCGACTCCGTAGGCCCTCACTGCTGCCGGATGGTCACGTAGCGGTCGAGTGCATCGATGGCTTGCACCTGCTCGCTGCCATCGGGCCAGTAGATGGTGACCGAAACCGGGCCGGATTCGTCACCGAGCCCGAAATGAAGCCGAAGGTCGCGTTGGGCCTGGAAGCTGCTTCCGCTACGGACCTCCGCGACCTGTCGTGAATCGCCGGCTTCGATCTCGACCCGGGCGCCGATGGCGAATCGATTGGGGAGGCGACCCTCGAGGCGGAGACCGATCCAGTGGTTGTCGGTTTCGATCCGATTCTCGAGCAGCTCGAAGCGATCGTTGCAGTTGGACACCAGGAGATCGAGGCGACCATCGTTGTTCCAATCGCCCACCGCAAGTGATCGGGAAACCCGTCGCGGAAGCCGGTCCATTCCCGACTCGACCGTGACATCCTCGAAGTTCCCCTCACCGTCGTTCAGCAGAAGAACGTTGGTCTGCTCGTAGCGGTGGCTCGGCTCGAACTCACGAATATTGTCGACGACGTGGCCGTTGGCCACCGCGACGTCGCGATCACCGTCATTGTCGAAGTCGGCCAGCACAACCCCCCACCCGACCTCGGACAATGACGCCTCGGCGATCCCGCGTTCGGCGGCGACATCCGCAAATTGCGCATTTCCGAGGTTGTGATAGAGCCCGTTGGGTTCCATGGAGTAGTTCGTCAGCACGATGTCCATCAGCCCGTCGGCATCGATATCGGCGACATCGACTCCCATTCCCGAGGTCGTCATCCCCTCAGCGTTGACCGCGATCCCGCACAACAGACCCCGGTCTTCGAAGACGCCGTTTCCGTCATTCAAATAAAACCGATTGGCCGTCGAGTCGTTGGCGACGAAAATGTCGAGATCCCGATCCGAGTCGATATCGGTCATCACCACGCCGAAACCTTTCTCCAACACCCCTTCCTCGATTCCCCTCGATCGAATCTCCTCGGTGAACCTCCCCCGCCCGTTGTTGATGAAGAGGCTGTCGGTCACGCCTCGGAACGATGAGGGACGGCAATAGCCGTAGATCTTGCGGGCGTCGTCACCGCACTTCGGGTTGTCGTCGAAATCGAAATGGAGATAGTGGGAAACATAGAGATCGAGATCGCCGTCTCCGTCGATATCACCGAACGCGCAGTTGGAGCCCCACCTCGGGTCATCCACCCCTGCTCGAACGCTCACTTCTTCGAAACGACCATCACCGAGATTCCGGTAGAGCCGATCCGGCCCATAGTTGGCGACCATGAAATCAAGCAGGCCATCGGCGTCGATGTCGCCAACGCACATCCCCATCCCATAGCCGTCGTCGTCCACGCCGGCATTCTCAGAGATATCAACGAAACGCCCGCCACGGTTTTCGTAGAGTCGGTTCCGAGGTGGGTCGGCCGGAACGGGCGCTCCGGGAGTCGGTGCGCCCGTCAGGAGATAGACATCGAGGTCGCCATCGTCGTCGAAATCGAGATAGCCGCACCCACTGGCCGTCGTCTCGATGTAGTAGCGTTCGCCGGACCGACCGTCATACTGGACAAAATCGATCCCGACCTCATGCGAAATCTCGGCAAACCAGGTTTGACCGGCCTCCTCGTCAGAGGACCTTGTATCTTGCCCAACCATCCCATCGTCGGGAGTTTCGAAAGGAACCTCGGGCAGGATCGGCGCTCCGGCCGCCACCCGTTCCGCCTTTCTGCCTTCTCCCTCAGACCGCAGAATCGAGACCAGCAGGCGCCGCCACTCACCCTCCCAGGGTGCGAGATCCATGGCGCGCTCGAGGTGCTCGATGGAGCTTTCGGTCTCACCCTTCTGCAACTCGACCCGAGCCAAGACCGCGTAAATGCCGGCAGCGTCTGGAGATTCCGCGACCGCGGTCGACATGGAGGCATGGGCCGCGTCGGTGTTTCCCATGGCGAGATCACACAGAGCCGCGCTCGACCAGGCGGTGGTGTTCCCCGGGTCCAACTCGAGGGCACGCAAATACAGGCGCTGCGCTTCCTCCACACGACCGACATCGACCAACAGACGCCCGAAGGTCAGATCATCCCCTACGGTCAACTGGTCTTCTCCCTGCAACCGGCTCAGGATCTCCAACCCGCGATCGATTCTGCCCGCGTTGATGAGAAGCTCGACGTGTCGCTTTCGGTAGGCGACGGACTCGTTTCCCACCAGGTCGCCGAGGCGGTTGACCAACCTCAGCTCCTCCAACATCGGCAACCGACCGGCATCTCGACTCTGGATCAGTCGCCCCGAGATCTCCAACGCCTCCACGGACCGGGCGGCCAGATCTATGTCGCCGCGATACCTGGCCAGACGGATCACCCGGTTGTAGACCTTCGAGTCAAAGGGGTCGAGTTCGATCACACGACGCGCGTGGACGAGTGCGGCATCGAAATCGCCGGTGGCCTCTGCCAGACGCGCCGCAATGGAGTGAGCGTCAGCCTGATCGGGATCCTGATCGAGCGCTCGCAACGCAAGCGAAACTGCGCCCTCCGGATCGGTATCGGCCATGGCGAGAGCCCGAACGGCCAAGGACTCCGGATCATCGGCAAGTCCGTCACACGCGGCCAGCGCGCGTCCGACCTCGCCCATCCGCAGCAGCGTCTTGACCAGGAGCTTGCGTGTCGGCTGGTCCTGGGGCCTGAATTCCACATACCGTTCCAGCAGTTCGGCCCCCCGCCCGAGGCTTCCCCCACCCCCCGAAATCCAGGCGATGGCGAGCATCTTGACGGCCTCGGGTTGTGCCTCGCCGGCCGCGGCCGGTTCTGCCAGATAGACCCTCGCCCATGCCCACCTTCCCTGCTCGAACGCATACCGAGCCCGGGCGAGATCGAGAGACACATCGGATCGGCCGGAACAGCCCAAGAACAAGACAACGCTCAAGACCACCATTCGGCTGAAGGCCGACACTTGGCTGCGACAGTGGGCCGAGATGTAACTGGATCCACGCACGACATGCTCCATCGGCCACCACACCAGGTGAATGGGCCGATGACGAGAGTAGCAGGACGCTCGCGGTGTAATATCATCCGTCTGGGGGTCTGAATGAAACGATCGCAAGACACCGCTACACGGCTCACCGACATCGGCATCCCGTGTCTCCTGATCTGCGGCGCGCTTCTCGCGGGAACCGCTGGATGCTCGCAAGCACCGGAAACACATGGGACCCTGGTGGCGACCTATCGAGACGGTGTCGTAACAGCGGCTGATTACGACCTCTGGCTCGACGCGAGAAAACTCTCCCAACCACCCGAAGACCCCCGGGCCGAGATCGAACAGCTGGTCATCGTCCGAGCGCTCGCCGAGAGCGCCGTTGCCCAAGGTCTCGACCGTCAACCCGGTCTCGCGTTCCAACTGCAGCTGATCGAAGACCGAACGCTCGAAACGGCGTTCAACCGTCGCCTGGCCGAGTCGGTTGCATTCTCGAAGGACGAGATCGACTCGTTGCTCGCTGCCAACCCGGGCGCGTTTTCTAAACCTCGCAGAGCCCGGCTCTACAACATCTTCAAACACTTTCCGCCCGACGCCACCGATGAGGACCGCCGGCGGATCCGCCGCCGCATGGAAGAGATCCACGACGAATTGGTTGCCGGGAGCGACTTCGAAGAGATGGCCCTCACCGAATCGGACTCGGAGACCAGATACCGCAGCGGCAGGATGGGTGTGATCGCCCAGGGGGAACTCCCGCCCGCCATCGACGCCATCGTCATGAACATGGCAGAGGGTGAGATCAGCCGGATTCTGGAATCCGCAGAAGGACTGACCATCCTCAAATGCAGCCGGGTTTTCGATGCCGAAAGGGCATCGCCAGAGGAGATGCGGTCAAAGACCGAAACCAACCTCTTGCGAATCCGGCGACGGGACAACCAGCAGCAGATGACCGAAGATTCGCTCGACAGCAGTGGTCTCGAGATCGACATGGTTCGGGCGCTGGATCCTTCGATAGCCGACGACGAGGTCATCGGCCGGTTTGGCGCCCATGCTCTGACCCGCAGTCAACTCGATCTGATCGTTGCCGCCCGCCGTCCACCCAACAGGAGGTCGGCCCCGCTGAACCAGAAGGTGGTGCGGGAAAGTATCGAGATGTATGTCGTGACCGTACTGACGGCCCAGCGGGCCCGTGAGTTGGAGCTGGACAACGACGAACTTCTGAGCGGAATACACGTCCAACAGCAACGAGCACTGGCGACCGAGGATATGCGACACCAGGTCGAATCTCGACTGGTGGAACCGACTCCATCCGAGATGGAGGCGTACCTCGAGACCCATCAGGGCGAGTTTCAACACCCGATGGAGGTCGATCTCATGATGATTGGGTTTTCCTTGACCGAGGGGTTGGCCCAGACGGTCCACGCCGACGCCAGGACCGCCCTCGACGCCATCGATTCGGGCGACCTGAGCTTCGAGCAAGCCACGCGCAGGTATTCCGCCCCTGACACCACCGATTCACCTATGGTGTCCCTGACGTCACGACAGCTCGCCGGCTACGGCGGCGCGGTCGGCAACGCGGTTCGCGGACTCGCTCCCGGCCAGGTTTCGAGGATCATCCGACAGGACGATCGGCTGTGGATTGTGAAGCTCGTCGATCGGCGGCAGCCTCGGCCTCTCGCCTTCGACGAGGCCAAAGACCGGATTCGTCGCAGACTGGGTCAGGATCGCGTGGACATGCTCACCTCCGAGATCGAAGCCGCGGTGATCAACGAGCAACAGATCACCCTCGTCGGTGACGACGGCTGATTCCCCGAGTCAAAAAAAGCGCCGGAGCCACCAGGGCTCCGGCGCCAAGTATCGTTTGATCAGATTCTTACTGAACCGTGAAGGTCATCAGCTCGACGGGGAGGATGTCGCCGGCGGCGGCAACCAGCGCGTTCAGACTCGACAGAGGGGCAAAACCCGTACCCACAACATCGTTAATCGACATTCCGTGATGCCCCTGACCGGCGACGGTTCCCGAACCGAGACCGACGGTGTCGCCAGCGATGTACCAGATACCCGCGAGGAAGCTCGAGCCGGTATAGGCGATCGGAGTCGCAAAGACATGGGTGTTGATGGCGCCCGCGGCGGTGGCGGGGACGCTGGCCGAGGTCAGCACCGGTGCAGTGGTCCCAACCACGGGGCCGAAGACCGAGAGGAACACATTGTCGGTGCCGGCGCCGGTCGCCATGAAGAACGCAACCGTGGCTACCGTGCCGCTCGCCATCACAGGGTTGCCGGCGGAAAAGGTGTTGAACTGGTTGCCGTAGCAGAAGCTCGACACCGTCGGAACGGCGGTCACCGTGCCGTCGTCATAGGCAATGGCCCCGACAGCGCGGAAGCTCTTTGTCCCAGCCGTCTGGATCGGGGTTTCCAGCGCTCGCGTCGCCGCCGTGGCGCCCTTGGCCTCAGGGTGTGCGGCCATATAGTCGGCTTTCTCCGCAGGCACGGGACGCTCGGCCATCAGAGTCGTGGCCGCACCGCAGCAGAGGGCCAACGCCACAAGAAAAATCAAAGATCGTTTCATATCCCTATCTCCTCCCAGAAACAAAACTTCCGGACATTTTTAGTTTGTGATCTCGAACACTAATCTTCGCTATTTGTTTAACCTACATGAGTCAGATCGGCATTGTCAACCGACGAATCCACCGAAAACGGCATATCTCTTGCGTAGTTCCACACCGCAATGGGCGCGACCGGAACCTCTTTCTCGAGCTCGGATGGTTGGTAGCTGCGAGGATCTCATGGACGGTCCTTCTTCGAAGTCATGTCCTATTCTTATTGGGACAGGGACTGCGTCCCATGATCTATTCCACTTATTTGACCAATCCCTGGATCGTCTTCCGAGATTTGCGCAGCAAATCCATTAGGAGGGGCGCCGCAGAGATTCTGTTGCGTAACAACGAATCTATGCGGTGCAGCCTCCTAGGCCGGGCCGTTGGAGGGCTCTGCGGGTCGGTCGACCAACCCTCCATCTCTCCAGAAGGTCTCCAGCCGATCATCGAAAATCCGGAGATCGGCATCTTCGAGCAACCGCCGGGACCAGTTCTCGTAGATTTCACTTCGATGGTCGTCAAGATAGGCCCGCACGACCTCGTCGGTCACGGCGGCGAAAGGCATGGGTTCGGGCTCGACCCGGCGTGTGACCTCGACCACCACGACCGAGTCCCCGATACGAACCGGCTGGGAACACCGTCCGGCCTCCAACCCCGAGACAAGCCTCGCGACTTTCCGGTTCCAACGCTGGAACTGATCGTGGGGCACGTTTTCAACCCGAGCCACCTCACCCCCGAGCTCGGAGGCGGCGAGAGTGAGTCGGTCGGCACCCGGGTCGAGGTCGAGCCGCGACAACCGATCCATCATCGTGTTGGTTCCACGATCGGGGATAGGAACCACCAGCACATCAGCATCGAGGGTGAGCGGCGAGCTGAACCTCCGACGATTAACATCGAAATAGGCCTCGACAACACCGGTATCGAGACCGACCTCCATCCTGAGCGACCTCTCGCGCATGTAGTTCACGATTTCATCGTCAGCGATTTTCTCGAGCCGTACTCGGAGTTCCGACTCGTCGAACCGGCCAAGAGAACGGCAGTGTTCATAGATCCGGGCGCGATTGACCAGAGCCGCCAACAGGGCCCCGGGAAGATCCTGATTCGCTGGTGCATTGGTGGCGGAGATGGCTCGATCCACGAGGCGGCGAAACTCCGCGACCGTCAGGGAGGTCTCACCGATCCGGAACACCTCCGCCTCGGGATCACCGCCGCCGATGAGGTAATCCATCTCTTCGAAATCGGCCACAAAATACGGCTCCGGTTTCGGCAGATCCGCCACGACTTTTTCCACGAAACCCTTTCTGTCTTGATTTCTGAGGATGGACACGATCCTGCTTTCGACCTCGTTAAAGGTATAGCTGCGAGCGACCGAGGCTTCGGTCACCATAAAGAGATGCACGCCCTCGGCGGTCACGACCGGTTCGCTCGGGACCCCCGGTTCGAGAGCGAAGACAACCTTGGCGAGATCGGGAGGAGCATTGGCTTTGGTGATCCAACCAAGCTCACCATCACGTTCGGCGGACTCAGAGTCGGAATACTCGCGCGCCAAGACCTGAAAACTCTCACCGCTGAGGATGCGCTGCCGCAGATCCTGCATTTCGCGGGTCGCCGTTTCGAGGCCCACCCGGTCGTTCACCCGCTTGAAGATGTTCAACGTCATCCGCTTGGCCGGCTGGCTGAATTCGTCGGCGTGGGCTTCGAAATAGGCGCGCGCCTCCGCCTCGGTGACGCCTTCCAGCTGGGAGAATTCCCGCCGAACGAAGTCATCCGCAACCAGTTTCTGACGGGTCTCCTCGTGCAGAGTGAGAAAATCCGGCGCCGTTCGAACGCCTTCCGCGGCGGCCTGCTCGAGAAGCAGGCGATTGGCGACAAGGAGCTCGACCAACCCTCGGTCACGTTCCAACGCCTCATCCAGCGGGAGACGGCGCGCCCTGGGGGGAAGAGAGAGGATCAAATGATCCAGGTCCTCGGTCGTGATCTGGCCCCCTCGGTAGGTGGCAAGCGTATTCGGACCCGACCGGACGGGCGCTTCGCCGGGCGCGCAACCGGATATCAATAAAACTCCGACCATCGAGAATCCCAGAACTGCAGGCTTCAATTTTGACTTCATGACACCTCCTCGAGGAGCGCTCGGACCAGTCCCGCCTCACGACTCTCCGGAACCCGCTGATTTAGAAACTCCGCGATCTCGCGAACTCGGTCCCAACGCTCGAGATCTGCGGATACCACCGCCAGCGCATACCATGCCGGCAGATACTGAGGTCTGAGTTCCGTCGCTCGTTCAAAGCGGCTGGCTGCCCCTTCGAGATCACTCGATTCGACCAGAAAAGCACCGTAGTTGTACAGAACCCTCGGATCATAGGGCTGACTCGTGACGGAGAGCTCAAAGTTCAATCGAGCGGACTCTTGATCGCCCCGCTCCGCCTGCCGGATGGCGAGATTGGTGCGGGCGGGGGCAAAATCGGGATCGACCTCGAGCGCCGCATGGAGTGCTGCGAGCTCTTCTTCTCTTCGGTCGAGGTTGGCCAACGCCATGGCCTGGAGATAGAACGCCTCAGGCTGCGCCTCGATCTCGATCGATTTCTCGGCCATCTCGAGGGCCGACGCCCCATCGCCCTGATAAAGAAGGACAGTTCCGAGCTGGATCATCATGCCCTTGGTCACCGTCCCACCTTGTACGTAGTCGTGCATCGAGCGCAGCACATCGAGGGCCTGATCGTAGCGGCCGAGTTGGATCTCGGCCATGGCCAGCAATTCGAGATAGGCCGGATTCTCGGGGTTGTCGGCGAGAAGATCTGCGGCAATGTCTCGAGCGGCAAGCGGAAGTCTCTGAAACAGGAGCTGTTTGGCTCGGCTCAAGTTGTTGATGTCGCCGACCCGGTCCTGCGGTGGGACCCCGTCGTCCCGCAAGACCTCTTCGATCTCGAGTTCGCTGTCAGCGTTGGTCTGCAGATAGCCCAGGGCCGCCAGCTGTTGTCGGGTCGCCTCATCCATCTCGACCGCGGCCTCGAGGCTGTCGGACTTGTGGTTTTCGACAAAGACGTCGAGTGCGCTACGCATCCTCTCGGTATCGTCAGCCCGAACATCGGTCAAATCGTGGTGTTCATCCGGGTCTTCGGCAAGATCGAAGAGTTCGGGCCGTGGTCCGAAGATGAACTTGAGATCATCGTCGAAGAGCACCCTGAGCTCGCCCCAGCCATGAGCGATTCGGGGCGAGAGAGTTTCGGCGTAGAGCGCGTCCGGTGGCGTTGTTCCGGTCCCCCGGATATCCGGCGCTCGACTGGTTCCCTGAACAACCTCCGGAACCTCGATCCCGAGGAGATCCAGCACCGTCGGAACGATATCGACGGTCCCGATCCTTGACTCGACCACCCGCTCGGAGCCCCCAGGAATCTTGACCACCATCGGCACCCTCAGCGTCGAGTTGTAGGCCAGGATCGAGTGGGTGAGTTCGTTGTGATCGCCAAGGCCTTCGCCATGGTCGGAAACCAGCACCACCAGTGTTCGGTCGGCGACGCCGAGAGCCTCGAGCTCATCGAGCAGAACGCCGAGGCACTCGTCTGCATATGCGATCTCACCGAGATAGAGATCTGATGCGAAGAGCTGGTCATACGGCGGCGGCGGTTCGAAAGGTTGGTGCGGGTCAAAGTAGTGCGCCCATGCAAAGAACGGAGCATCATGGTTCTCTCGAAGCCACGGCAGGAGGGCCTCGTTGACAAGACCCGCCGGCCGCTCGTCGAAGTAGAGTCGGGCCCGCGGCAACGACCGCTCGCCGAGGAAATCCTCTGCACGCTGCGCGACGCGGTCGTCAAAGAACTCGAACCCTTGATCAACCCCGAACTTGGCCATGAGCGGGAAAGACCCGACCGCGGCGCCGGTCGCGTACCCGGCCTCCGCCAGAACCTCGGCGAGCGTGAGATTTCGATCAGCCAGCACGAAGACTCCGTTGTCCCGCACACCGTGGAACATGGGGTAGGTACCGGTGAATATCGTCGAGTGTGACGGCAGGGTAATCGGTACCGAGGTGTAGGCCCGGTCGAACCGTGTCCCCTCGGCCGCCAATCTGTCCACGTTGGGAGTGCTGGCCCTGGGATGCCCGTAACACGCCATATGATCGGCTCTCGTGGTGTCGAAGGAAACGACCAGAACGTTCCACGGTGGTTCCTTGGAACAACCTCCGGCGATCACCGAAAAAAAGAGCAACGCCGCCACCGCGGGTATTCTCAGTCCCCACCACACCGTCCGCCCATTCGACCTCATCAGCATTTACATCTCCCGTCATACGCGCCGGGGCATCATAACCGCTCCGATGTGATCATCATCGGAACACTACTTCGCCGATCCCATCGATGTGGACATCAACCCCCTCGAAATACGGTCAGTGGTCGCCTTCGCCGGGGTTTTTCCGGCGGTTCTGGGAGCGCTGAGCGCCCTCGGGTCTGCGAGCCTGGCCGGGCTCCTGGTTTTTGAGAAACAACAAAGCCCCGCGCCGAAGCGCGGGGCTTTCGAAGATCGGGTTCAGATCGCTATTCGACGTCGAAGCTCATGAGTTCGACGGGGACGACGCCGGTGATGGTTCCCGACACCGAATGCGGCGCGGCGTTGTAGCCGTCACCCCAAATGGTCCAGGGGAAATCGTAGGGGCCTGCGTAGGCGGCCTCGGTCACGTTGGCGCAGAAATCATAGGTGCCGTTCAGCCACGCACCGCAGCCGCTACCTCCCGGGGCGTAGTTGCTCCCCTGCCAGTAGGCCACGTTGCCCGCATCGGTGCCCGAAGCTCCAGGATCGGCGCCGCTGCATCCAGTCAGCGTCGGAAGTGTGACGGTGTTGATCGTCCAACCATCGGGAAGATCGATCTCGAAACGGTCCATGTACTCAAGATCGGGCGAGTCGACGGTGACGTTGAAGCAAAGATCGAAGGTCCCCGGTGCGGGCAGTGGATCCGGTGTATACGAGTTGACGGTCGAGGCGTCGATCTGCTCGGTCTGGGCAATGGCCAGAGGCGCGACCAACATCGCAACTGCGCAAAATACAACATACTTTTTCATTCTGAAAACTCCTCTGAAAAATTTAAAATCAATGATTTCGATTGGGGTCTCGCAACCCTGAATCAGGACCTCGACGGTTCCGATCTCGGGACCGGGGGATCCGGTCGCCGTCGCGGTTCTCGCCAAAGCGGTCGATCCTCCGGATGAGTCAACTCTTCAGTGGGCAGAAAGATCTCGGAAACCGAGGTCGAGTTCGCCTCTTGGTGCGACGAATCCCAGGTGAGCGTTGCCACCCTGGTCGAAAAACCGGATTCAACACAGAGAATCGACCCGAGGATCCGCTCACTCCCACCAATTCCGACCGCACGGATTTGATAGATGGCGGCCCCCGGCGGCCGGGCATCGTCGACCATCTCGAACGCCGAAATACCAGTTTCGGCCGTGAACTCTCCGACGAGGTTCTCAATACCTCCCGGGACGGAGCGGTAGAGGCGAAGTCGGGTCGACCCAGAAGACCGAACCTGCCACGAAACGGAGGCATGATTAGGACTCGAAAAGACCGTAATGGGAAATCGTTCCGGATCGGCATCGGCGATCGAGCCGCCGGAAAAACACGCGGCGATGGTGAGGATCACGGTGATGAGCGTGAAGAATGAGCCGCTGCATCTTGTCTCTTGTCCCAGGAGGCCACCAGGCCACCATCGGATCAACGAGAGTCTTCTGTTTTCCCCCACCACAAAAACCGGCATTATTCTAACACGAATGTGACGCGAATCACCTTGTCATAGAGACGTATTCTCAAAAACAGGCCTGAATGCTGTCAACTCCCATTCCACCGCCGATTGTACGCGGCCGACAGCATCGCGGTGCTCGACGATGCCCGTCCAGCAGCGGGCACCGGTCCGAGGGTTCCACCATCCCTGGTGTAGAGGTCCATGTCCTTGCACCAGCCCTCGGCCTCGAGCACATAGACGCGGGTCCACCCTGGTGGCGGCTCCTCGCCCGGGGTCTGGAACTCGAGATGAACCCCTTCTCCGGGGCCGATGATGGCCAGAGCATCGTCGGCCACCGAGATCAACTCGGTGGCGTCACCGAACTCGGTGTAGTACCCGGGCTGGACCCGCGTGTCCCAGAACGGAACCCGCTGGTTGTGGTCGTAGTGGGGCAATCGCTCATCGCCGGTGGTCCGCAGGGCGAAGCCGGTCTGTTCGACCACCGCAGAGACCAACTTGAGATCTCGGCGAACGATCTCCTCGGTGACCTCGACACCCACCACCTTGACGTAGTCCCAATAGACCTCCTGGTTGGTGCGCAGGCGGATGGCTGTCGTGCCCACGGGGAGGCGAGGGAGGGGCACGGATATCTGCCGCGGCATCCCGGCCGGATAACCGAATTGCTCGAGCACGACCGTCCAACGGCCGTCCGCGCCCCGCGCTTCGAGGGTCGGCGCCCGATAGTCGGCACCCGCCTGCCAGGCGGCAAAGCTGGTCGACGAGTACGGATACTCCACCCAGCCATCGGCGACCAGGGCCAGGCGTCGTCCGAGCCAGTTCAGGGCTTTGTCAAACTCCAAGGTCAGGACGTGCTCACCCTCGAGCCGACCGATGAACCGCCGGTCGAGCTCACCCACCGGCGCGGCCCGGAGATCGGCGGCCATCATGGCCTCGGTGACGTCCTCTCCGCGTTCGTTGAACGCCTGCACCGGTGCGGCGACATCACGATAAAGGACCGTGCGTCCGGTGGGCTTTGGTCCGAGAATCGCCATCCGGTCGTCGATGGTCATGGACCACCCCGGCGGCACGTCATAGGCCACCATCCGAACGGCGTCAAAGTAGGCGGCCTCCTCCATGGGTTCGGTGAGCTTGATCGAGATTCGTCCGTCGCGCGGCTGGACAGCCCCGATGGGGAGCAGCAGGTTCTCCCAGGGCCGGGGTTCGGAGTACTCGCCAGGACCGATGGCGTAGCCCATCCCACCGACCCCGAGAAAATCAGACACGAAGGCGTACCGCTCACCGTTCCAAGCAAAGAGCACCGGACAGCTCGACATCTGACGCTGGGTTTCGACGATGGTGTGGATCTCACCGGGCTCCAGCCCCATCTCGGTCTGGAAGACAGCGTCGGACCAGTCGATGGCGACAAAATCCATCGCTGGGGCGCCACCGAGACCAATGGCCATCGGCTGCAGGCTCTGACCCGGTCCGGAGTGGTTGCGGAGGGTGTCCATGACAGACCAGCGAGCACCCACCCGCGCCGCAATCCGGGTTCCGATTCCCGAAGCGTTGGTACGCAGGCTGTTGGCCTTGTCGTCGAGCCCGGAGAACTCGAGGGTTACAAAGGCGTGTCGGCCGTCACCGGGATGCCTGGCCCTCAACCCGTCCGTTTCCGACCATCCAACCAGCGATGGTCCACGAGCAACATCCATGACAAAGAGCCCACTACTCGCGAGAGCATCTCCATCCGAGGCCACAACCTGCCCATCCTGGATCGAGAAGAGCGCCCAACCACCGGAGCCGGTGGCGAACAGATCGAGCACCCCATCGCCATCAACATCCGCGAGTTCGAGACTCGTCGGTGTTCCCACCCCGGCATCCAGCGATGCCAGTTCCATCGACGACCACGATCCGGCAGCATTCGCCGTCCAGCGTTTGACGCTGGAGTCGCCACCAATGGTGTAGATCTCAACGCGACCATCGGCATCGGTATCACCCGCCACCGCGGCAGTGACGTCGGTGGACGCGAAGGCCTCCCAACCGGATGCCGGTTGGTACTCCCAGAGCAGACGGTTCATGAAGACCTGGTGGGGAGGTTGCCGGTTGACGACGATCAGATCCGCCACCAGGTCACCATCGAGATCGGCCACCACGACTGCCCGTGATTCCCGTCCGTCTCCACCGAGGCCGCTCTCCGCGGCCAACGGACGGAAGCTCCCGTCGCGGTTGTTGTTGAGCAACTCGTTGTCGCCATCGGTGTTGACCAGAAAAAGATCGAGATCGCCGTCGTGGTCGGCATCAAAAAGGGCGCCATCCACGGTATCGAATTCACCCCCGGCGGCGCCGGCCTCTTCGGCCACCTCGGCCCACTCGCCGAGTGAGGTCTGCATCCAGAGTTGGTTCTTCCCCCTCCGACACAGATAGACATCGTCGTGACCATCGTTGTCCACATCGCCCCACAGAGCGGCGTTGACACCCTCTACCGAGGCCAAGGGGTGGCCCACATCAGGGTGGTGACCGTCTGCGCCCGAGATCAGGACGAGGTTGTTTTCTAAGGTTGACTCGAGAGCGACCGAGGTGACCAGGAAGTCCAGACGTCCGTCGCGGTTGATATCGCAAGCCGTCACGTTCGCGCGGGCCGAGTTTTCGGGTGTCTCCACGACCGCACCGTCGACCAACCGGACGGCCGGAGCAAAGACCGGTCCCTCGAGCTTTGGAACATCCCCGGATGCCGGCGTCCCGATGACCGCAACCTCGGCCCGTCGCCCCATCTTGGTGTATTTGAACTCCATCAGACGCGCGCGGGGATTCCCTTCGAGACCTTGGAACCGTTGGATGTATGGTTCGGCCTCTTCGGCTTCGCCCATTCTTTGGAGCGCCTGGAAGGTCCGGTAGTAGGCGCTGCGCAGGTAGGGATCACCCTCGATTGCTTTCTTGAACCATCCCAGTGCCTCATCGAAGTTCTCGAGCTGCATCGAGGCCTGACCGATGTGGTAGGTCGCCTCGGCATCCTCCGGGTCCGCTTCGACCACCACCAGAAAATCGTCGTAGGCAGCCTCGGATTGACCCCCGTGCAAGTGGAGCAACCCCCGAAGGTAGATCGCCCTCAGGTGGCCGGGATCCTCGACAAGCACACTATCGAGGATCTCCATCGCAACCGTCTCATCACCCTCCTGTTGGCGATTGAGCACGGCGATGGCCAGATTGGTGCGGAGGTCTGCGTCAGCGGGGTGGTTTTCCACCAGTCCTTCGAAGACCTGCCGCGCTCCTTCGAAATCGAACCGCCCCATAAGGGCAACCCCACGGTTGTTCTCGGCGATGGTCTGCGAATCGTATTCGAGGCCGGCGCCATTCTGCCCACAGGCGGCAAGCAACACCACCACAAACCACAAACCTACCGCTACAAAACTGCCGCATCGGGACGTCGAATTCAGCATGTCACCCCCTGATCGACTCGGTATCCTCAGTCGGCGTCGCGATGAACCTCAACGGCGCCATCCTCATCCATCCCAACCGACCATCCCACCGGAATCGCTCACCTTTGGTAATAGTAGGCCACGGTCTTTGACCGAATACTCAGATCCCCAGTCGGCCCGGTCTCCAGAACGGCTCGGATTCCCCGATCAAAGGTGACGGCGTCTCCGAGAAACAGCCGATACATGACCGCCCGTGGAGGCGAGAGGCGAACAAAGGGCGCGCCGGCTAGTGCGGTGTCGAAGGTCGACGGTTGCCCGGTCTCGTCTTTGAAGTAGAAGCCTCCGTTGAAGAAGTCCTCGACACCGGTCCCGTGCCACGAGGGCTCTGACACACCATCGATGAAGATCCGTTCGTCGCCTTCGAGGAACCCCCAGCCCTGGCCGCTCGTCGGGCTCAGGTCCACCACCAGGGCCACCATGGATCCACCGCCATCGACCTGGAGAAGCTCGAGATCCTCGCCCGGGGCGCTGGCCTTTTGGCGACGGACCTGCACCCTGAAATACCCGGCATCATCGGGCGGCGGAGAACCAGCCATCCGCACCGCGTACTCGACCCTGACCTTGGCCGGCCCTTCAACCGGGCGACGCATGAGCTCGATCTTGGCGCTGGAGAAATAGGGCATGGGGAAGTAGCAGTAGAGATCGGTGTCGGAATCGGCGCCGAAGAGAAGCGACCTCGTGATCCCGCCATCGGTATTGAGGACACCGAAGAGATCGAGCAGCGGGATCAACTGCGGCTCGCCATCATCAAAGGTCAGCCTCAGACCGATCCGATTCCAGTGCTTCTTGGAAACTCTGATCATCAGACCGTTCAACATGTCCGGACCATCCAGAGACGCGATGACCTCGTCGGCCCCGGGAACCAACACGGCGGAACCGCTGATGGTGGGTGACGGAGCACCCTGCCAGGGATCAGAGCCCACCCGCTGCAATGCGAATCTCAGTTCACTCAAGTCTTCACGGCCGGTGAAAGAACGCACGAAGGATGGGTCCTTTTCGAGACGGGCGGCCACCTGAAACCAGATCTTGGAATCGTCGGCGCCGACCAGAGAGATCTCGCAGCCGTCGCTGAAACCAATGGGGACATACGAGACGTTGCCGCCGCCGGAGACCACCGGTCCCGCCACCATGGGAGCGAGGAAGGGCGCCGTCGATCCATCGAAGACCTCCGGCAGCGGCAGATCGACCACCGGGCGACGACTGCCGTCGATGCGAACCCGGAGTCGGATGGATGGATCGAGAGGCTCGCTGACTCCGTCTCCCATGACCATCCAGATCCGGGTCACCGCCCCTGCACCTTCGGCGCTGAAAATGACCCCCTCGCCCTGGTGGTTGGTCCGAATGAACCTGGAGTCACCCGACGCGTGGCGGTCGTGTTCGCATCCCGTCGGACAATGACTGGATTGCATGACCACCCGGCCCGACGCCGGCACCGAGGAGATGGAACCAAGATCCCGCCACCACTCCCACGACTCGATCCTTGCCGTTGCCTCAGGGTGAGTGGCCACCGTGTCGACTGCCCTCGTTCCAGCGCAGCCGACCAATCCAAGACAACACAACGCAAAGACTGCCGCCAAGGCATATCGTCGGTCTCGGGAGTTCATCGCTTCAGCCATCCATCCTCCGCCGGCTATGTCCGGCCTCGGTCCGCTCCCTCGCCACCGACCGACGCAACCGGCCAGCGTGATCCGAGGTGATGGGAAAGTCCTCTCGGTGTGGACAGAGTTCGTCCCGAACCACTCGGTCGTTCCTCAGGTCGAGAATCAAAGGGTAGAGCCGACAACCCTCCGGCCGAACCTCGTATGCGTCACACCGACCATTGAGAAGAAAGACACAACGGCCATCGTGGTTGCGCAGCTCGAGATCACTGTCGCGGTTGACATGGGCGAAGTTCTTGAATCCCGACCCGTTGAGCCGGGCGAGATCGGCCTCGGTCAAGGTCATCCTCGTCTCCAGGCAGCAGAAGTGACAGCCATGACGAGCGCAGGGGTCATCCATTCGTTGAGTCACCCCGCCATTGTGCATCACCCCGTCCCTCGCGCCTGAAGACGGCTGCACCGAGCAGAAAGACCCCGGCCGCCAGCGCCATGGCTCCGATAAACAGACCCGCCTTGCCGAGAACCACCACCGGCCGAGCGTCAAAGAGCCTCCAACCGAGTTCCGCCGCCCCCCACCCCACTCCGAGATACAAACCCGCGGCACACACGGCGAAGACAAAGAACGACAGCGCACTGAGCAACAGCTCCTTGCGCGACATCGCGTGGGCATCGGTCCGCAGAACGTACCGACGGTGAAAAGCACGCGATATCGACGCGTTGGGTCTGAAGTAGATATAGACCCGAAGACCTACATAGGCCAGGATCGCGGCGACAACGAGCCATTTCATTCGCATATGGTAACTGGTCGGCGCGGTCCGCGTCCGCGTTCGAATCCGTATCCGCTGCCGTGACCGCCGCCAACCACGCGGGCATCACCGCTCACCGGGGCGTGCCGGGCACGCCATTGTGCGGCAACGACCTTCCGGCTACGCGGCACCCTCCACACAATGGCGCTGCCGGGCAACCCTCGCGGCAGAGCGTTCCGGTGCATCTCTTCCGGCTTGGAGGGAGGCCGTCGGCGTGCCATCGGTGTGGTCGCAGTCCTTCAATCCACCCCCGCGCGATCACGCCGATGGGGCGACGCTGGGACGCCGGGCCGCCCGGCGTCCCAGAAGGCCGGGGCTCCAGGACGCCAGCACCTTCACGCCACCAACAAATCCTCACCGGCACGCACGAGCTCGGCATAACGCCCCTCGAGGGCCATGAGTTCGGTGTGGCTCCCCTGCTCGACGATCCGCCCCTTCTCGAGTACGACGATACGATCTGCCTGCTCGACGGTCGACAACCGGTGGGCGATGACGATCACGGTCTTGCGCTCGAAGATCCGTGCCAACGCATCCTGGATGAGCTGCTCGGTCATGGAGTCGATGGACGCGGTCGCCTCGTCGAAAATCAGCAACGCCGGATCGTGCGCCATGGCCCTAGCCAGGGTGAGCAGCTGCCCCTCACCCACCGAGAGATCGGCACCGCGTTCGCGTAGCACACGGTCCCATCCCACGCGATCGACCACCCGATCCGCATGTACCAGCTCGGTCGCTTCGGCGGAGTTCTCCTGGGTGATGTCTTCGTTTCCGAGATCAACGTTGAATCGCACTGATTCGCTGAAGACCTGCGCATCCTGTCGGACCCCCGCCACATGACGGCGGACATCGGGCCCCTTCAGCTCGGAGAGCTCGCGACCGTCGATGGTGATGGAGCCGCGATACCCGGTGTAGGACGTGTCGATCAGCCGGGTCAGGGTCGTCTTGCCCGACCCTGTGGAGCCCACCACCGCGACCACCTCTCCAGGGCTGACCTCGAGATCGATTCCGTGCAGGACATCCTCGGTCTCGGGCCGGTATCGGAAGCGGACGTCTTCGAGTTTCAGGCTTCCTTCGACCCGCTCGATCTCCTCGCCACGTTCGTCCACCACATCGGCGACATCGAGCAGACCGAGGATCTTCTCCAGGGCCGCGGCCCCGCGTTGGAGCACCGCCACCCTCGATGAGAGCTCGCGCAACGGTCGGAAAAGTCGATCGAGATATTCGATGAAGGCAACCAGCAGCCCAGCGCTCAGCGGCTCCACCGGCGACAACGGCAGACCGATCTCCGACGCCAGTCCGGCCCCGTACCAGAGCATGATCGCGACGCAGATGGTCGCGGCGCCATCCACCAAGGCGTACATCACCGAGTCGTAGATGTTGGATCGGGTCGTGGCCTTTCTGAATCGGTCGTTCCGGGAGTCGAAAAGCCGTGCGCTCTCGCTCTCGTTGCCGAAGAGCTGGACGACCTCGACCCCGTCGACCCGTTCGGCGAGGAACGAGTTGACCGACGCCAACGCCTCTCTGACCTCGACAAAGAGCGCCCGCAGGCGCCGCCGGATGAACTCCAGCACACCCAACATGGGTGGCGCCAGGAGCAGCAGGACAAGCGTCAACCGGGCGTCGAGCCAGAGCATGGCGGCGAGGGTCCCGCCGATCATCAGCAGATCGAGAACGATGTTGATGATCCCCGACGAGAATGCCTCACCGAGAGCATCCACATCGGAGGTCGCGCGCGTCATCAGACGACCGGCCGGCTGGCGATCGAGATAGCTCTGCTTGAGACCGAGCAGCTTGCGGTAGATTCCGGAACGCAGCCGGACGATACTGCGTTGCCCGCCCCACGCAAGAGCCAGGACATAGCCCCCCTCGAGGACATACGAGGTGATCACCGCCCCGAGATAGGCCAGGGCCACCAGACCAAGACCCTCAGCGACACCAGGCACCACATGATCGTCGATGGCCTTCTTCAGCAACCAGGGCTGGATCAGACTGAGCCCTGCGGCGGCCGGGGTCAGCGCCAACGCGATGGCGAAGGCCCATGCATCGGGTCTGAGGTACGGCCACAGCCGGCGGAACATGGACCGGTCGTTCACGACGCCGCCTCGGCCGCACGTCCCGACCGCTGGCTCTGGATCTCCCACGTGTCGCGGTAGATTCCCGGCCGCTTCACCAACTCGGTATGGGGACCCTCGGCGATCAATCGTCCACGATCGAGGACTAAAACGGTGTCACAGTGACGCAGGGCTGACAGACGATGGCTGGAAATCAGAACCGTGGGGGCGCCGGGGCGCTGCGCGAGACCGGCGACGGTCTCCACGAGATGGGCCTCGGTGGCGTGGTCCACCGCGGAGAGCACATCATCGAGGATCAGGAGATCCCCCTGCCGGTGAATCGCCCGCGCCAGAGCGACTCGCTGCCGCTGCCCACCCGAGAGCATGATCCCGCGCTCGCCCACAACGGTCTCCAGACCATCGGGGAGGTGTTTGACATCCGTGTCCATCGCGGCCCGGCTGATCGCCTTCTTGACGCGCTCTTCGTCGGCGCCCTCGTCGAGCCCGACGTTCGACGAGATGGAATCGGAGAAGAGGAACGGACGCTGGGGGGCCACCGCCAACCGTTCCCGCCACGCATCGAGATCGAGTTCGACGAGATCCGTACCATCGACAAAGACCGTCTCAGGTGGCGGGTTGTAGAGCCGAGCGAGGACGCGAAGAAGGGTGCTCTTTCCGGCGCCGGTCCGGCCGAAGAGCCCGACCACCGCCCCGGATTCGATGCGGGTCGAGAACTGACGGAGCACGAGCCGATCGGGCTCGTCGGGATAGGAGAAATCGAGGTCTCGGAATTCGATGACCGGTCCGTGGCCCACGGGCAGGATCTTCCCGTTCTCTCCATCGGGTCGGTCTATCGGTGCATCCATGAGTTCGAAGATCCTCTCGAGGGCGGCCCGACCGCGTTGGATCACCGACAGCATCCAGCCGAGAGACCGCAAAGGTGGCATAAAAACCATCAACAGCGCGGTGAACGCCGCCAGATCGCCCACCGTGAGCACACCGGAGAGAGCCAACCGCCCGCCGGCTGCGATCATCGCGTACATGGCGACACCACCGGCGAGCACAAGCAGGGGCAGGGCCGTGGCGCGGATCACGGCCAGCTTCATCCCAGTGCTGAGCCATTTCAGGTTCCTCGCCTCGAATTTCTCGACAAAGGCATCCTCGGCAACGAATCCCTGGATGGTGGCGATCCCCTGGAGGCTCCCGAGCACATGTTCGGAGATCTCACCGAGCTGCTGCTGGTTCTGCCGGCTCAGAAAGAAGAGGCGGCGAATGGCCCACTGAACGGCGGCCATACCCAGGAGAATCGGCAACAGAACGAAAACGGTCAGCTGAGGAGACAGCGCCACCATCTTCCAGATCGTGAGCACCACGGCGAGGGTTACGTTCACGACCTGGAGTCCGCCGTACCCGACCAGGGTCCGGACCCACGAGATGTCGTTGGAGGCGCGGCTGACGATATCGCCCCGTTTGTGGGTGGCGTAGAAGGAAGGCTGAAGACGAAGCAGGTGATCGAAGAGATCCTTGCGAAGCTCGTACTCGACATGGCGCCCGGGGTTGAAGATCAAGATCCGGGAGAGGCTGCGAACACCGATGATGGCCAGACCCATGATCGCGATGAGCCCCGCATACCTGCCGATTGGATCCCCAATCCTCAGGCTGTCGATGGCCTGGCCGATCTCGCCCGGGATGCTCACCGTCAACCAGTTGGTCAACACCAGAAACAGCGCACCCACCGAATAGCTCCACCGGTGGCGCCACGCGTATCGCGTGAGCAACCTGGAGATCGGCGAAGCGGTGTGGTCGGTGTCAATCACGGTCTATACAACTCGACCGTATCGTCTCATGTTTCCTTTCCGCCGTGGTCTGCGTCCGCAGCCGATCCCGAATACCGGAGCCGCATCCGAGCACGCGGAAGACACCGCTCACCGGGGCGTGCCGGGCTTGATCATTGTGCCGGCACGGTCCCTGCGGGAGCGCATCTCGTCCCGCACAATGTCATGCCGGGCAACCCTCGCGGTAAAGGGCTCCGGTGCATCTCTTCCAACAGAGAGGGAGGTCGCCGGCGTGCCATCGGCGTGGTCGCAATCCTTCAATTGGCCACCGCGCGACCACGCCGATGGTGCGACGCTGGGCCGCCCCGGGCGGACCAGAAGGCCGGAGCTCCGGGAAGCCAAGATCGCTGTTGCTGTCTGCGGTCGTACCGACGTGTAGATCCTCCCGTCCCTCAGCGCCAGGGTTTGCCGGGTGGCTTTACGTGTCTTGAAGGGGTTGGCCGCAGGGCATGAATGCCCTGCCTACAGCTCTGAATAATCGAGGATCACGGTCTACCGCTGACTCTGAAGGTGGGGCCAGCCCCACCCTACGGGCGAGGCGCCCGCCCCCACAACGCCGACGCTGGGCTGCCGGGACAGTCCAGAAGGCCGGTCCTCCGGGAAGCCGCCGCCGTCCCGTGCTACCGTGGATTCGAGAGGTGTCTCGATGACCGAAATCGTTCCCGAAGTCCTCATCAGTGAAGAACAGATTCGCAAGAAAGTGGCGGAATTGGCGACCCGGCTTTCGGCCGACTACGCCGATACCGACGATCTGATTCTGGTCGGTATCCTCAAGGGGAGCTTTATCTTTCTGGCCGATCTCAGCCGCGCCCTCACCATCCCACG
>Ga0164313_10000139_pt1 | contig 48385 bp, 32 predicted proteins | sample GuaBasSedimGuay4_FD_113735 | JGI IMG/M metagenome (GOLD analysis project Ga0164313, IMG submission 113735) | Subseafloor sediment microbial communities from Guaymas Basin, Gulf of California, Mexico - Guay4, Core 4569-4, 0-3 cm | ecosystem: Environmental > Aquatic > Marine > Hydrothermal vents...
AGAAAGAAATAATTTCATTATTTAAATATTTAACCCTATGAAAACAAAAACATTATTATTCGCTATTGCACTTATTTTTATGTTAAGTGCTTTTGGACAGAAGCCAACACTTGAGTTGACTTTCACCGCCATTGACAGTGCAGCTTATGTCCAATTGGACAGCATTAAAGTGATGAACCTCACACAAGAGGGTGACACTGTACTTTTTTGGCCTGATACAGTGCTTGTATTAGATTATCTGGTGGGAATAGCTGAAATTCACAATGAAGGAGAGAAATTGCAGGTATTTCAAAACTATCCAAATCCTGTAAAAGACCAAACAACGCTCACATTGTACCTTCCTGAAGTAGGTAATGTGAACCTGGTAATTACTGACATATTAGGACGTCAGGTCATAAACACAGAAAAGATGTTGGAAAGGGGATTTCATTCCTTCAGATTTACCCCTGGCAATGGAAAGATATTCTTTTTTACAGCTTATTGGAAATCAGCAAGCAGCAGTATTAAAATCCTTACAACAGGAAATGTTTCAGGTTTAACAAATTCACTTGATTACGTAGGAAGCAAAGACACAGAACCGGAATTTAAAAGCACAAAAGATATACAGGACTTTTCATTCAGCCTTGGTGATGAGCTGCTTTATATAGGCTATACAGATACGCTCCAATCCGGCATGCTTGATACCCCTGAAGCCAGTGACACTCATGTTTTCCAGTTTGCGACAAACATTCCCTGTCCTGGTATACCTACTGTGGAATATGAGGGACAGGTTTACAACACCATTCAAATTTGCAGCCAGTGCTGGCTGAAGGAAAACCTGAATATAGGTACAATGATAAGTTCATATGATGACATGGGAGATAACGACACCATAGAAAAATATTGTTATGACAACAACCTTGTCAATTGTGATACTTTCGGCGGACTATATAAATGGAAAGAGGTGATGCAATATAATTCAGTGGATGTACAAGGGATTTGCCCGGGTGGATGGCATGTACCTACTGATGATGAATGGAAAATACTTGAAGGTACTGTTGACAGCCAGTATGGTATTGGTGACCCGGAATGGGAGGGTGAACAGTGGCGGGGATTTGATGTAGGACGTAAGCTAAAAAGTACCGGTGAATGGAATTATAATGGTAATGGTACTGACACCTTTGGTTTTACAGGCCTCCCCTGGGGCTACTGCAATGGTGCTGGAGGGTTCATCGGACATGGTATTGACGCTGCCTGGTGGTTATCGAATGAATGTAATAGTATGTACTCATGGTTTAAAAACATGTACTGGAGCAACGACTTTACATATCGGAGATGTGGAGATAGAAATGTCGGTCGTTCCGTCCGATGCCTCAAAGATTGATTGTGCATAACACAGGAAATTGATAAGAAGCAATAAAGATATAACCTATACACACTTCGGGAAGATAAATAGTTTGCATGTTCATTGGGTTAGGAGCTAATAAACAATTTAAGTACAACACTATGATGTACACTTGGTATAGTACCAAAGTTGGTGCTTGTTACGCATTACGCTTCTGCTAAACGCACCATAATGTGAAAGACAAAAGACAATTTAAAATCTATTATAAAACTGCGATAAATAAGCATTTTTATTCTGGTGTATTTCCTATTTTTGCTCATTCATTTTAAATTAACCCTGAAAGAGCATGTCCATTCACATTTCTCCTACCAAATACGAGTTACAGTCTATTGCCAGCGGTAAAGTTTTTAAAGATTCAGGTTGGCTACTTGATGCACCCGGAGAAAGTCATCCTGGCCTGATCAGGACTCTGTATGAAAAGAAGCAGTTGCAACTGAAAGGAAAAGAATATGGTATTTACACCTTTGCTGACTGGCTACCTATTCAAAAAACGCTAAAAGGATCGTTTGCACCAATCACCTACAAAAGTCAAGGATTGGCAAATCATTTAGGATTAAGCAATTTGTACGTTACTTTTAGTGGATACTGGCCTGAAAAAGGTATTACAATGAGCACCTGTTCTTTCAAGGAAACTGAATCTTATTCGGTTTGTGCCAGGATGGACGATAATGCAGATAAAATACTTGTTGTGGCTTCTGCAGGCAACACAGCCCGCGCATTCGCGAGGGTATGTTCGGATAATGACATTCCATTGTTGCTTTGCGTTCCTGAAGATAACCTGAATGCACTTTGGTTTGATGAACCCATTAAAGACTGTGTAAAATTGGTTGTCAGCAAAAGTGGAGGCGATTATTTCGATGCCATTCATTTATCAAACATTGCCAGCTCAATGGATATATTCGTTGCAGAGGGTGGAGCCAAAAACGTAGCACGGCGTGATGGAATGGGCACAACCGTATTATCAGCTGTTACCACCATTGGGAAAATCCCTGATTATTATTTTCAGGCTGTTGGTAGTGGAACAGGAGCCATTGCAGCATGGGAAGCTAATCTACGATTGATTGAAGATGGACGTTTTGGCAACACGAAAATGAAGCTGATGGTGTCGCAGAATTTTCCGTTTCATCCTATTTACGATGCATGGAAAGCAGATTCGCGTAAACTTTTGCCTTACGATGATGTTTTGGCACGCAAACATGTTGAAGAAATAAATGCTAAAGTACTTTCGAACAGAAGGCCACCATATTCACTTGCAGGTGGGCTATATGATGCAATGAAAGATTCCAGGGGTGATGTACTCCTTGCAAATAATGAAGAAGGCTGGAAGGCATTTAAGCTATTCAAAGAACTGGAAGGTATTGATATTCATCCTGCAGCTGCCATTGCCACTGCTTCATTAATAAATGAAGTTGAAAAGGGAAAGATCGAAAAAGATGCCCTGATTATGCTGAACATTACGGGTGGCGGTGAAGAACGGTTTCAAATGGAAAATGAATTACACTACCTGGAACCATTGTTATTATTCGAAATCGATCCGAATGAGGAAGAAGTGAAAAAGCAATTGGAAGTACTATTTAAATAAGCCTTTGTACTGCGGCTGTCCAAAAAGTTAAATATTTATTGGCAAGATCTAAAACGTTTTTGTATAACCCTGCATGCGATAGGCAGGGTTGAGTGCCCTTTATAGTTCAGTTCTTTAGATTTACCACAAAGTTGCACAAAGGAATCTCGAAGGAACACAAAGGCTTTTTGGACAGCCTCAGAGAGTTTATTTTATCTCACTGAAATGGCGCATAAACTGCATGCGTTCATACACCTCAGGATGTTCCATTTTTGCCTGGCTTAACTTGCCTCTGAACTGATCAATATAATTGTATCCGCGGCCTTCCATCCAATCGTTAACGAACTTGAGTACCTCAACAATATGTTCAGGACCATTCTTATAGATTGCCGAAGCCATTTGAGTTACAGTAGCACCGGCAAGTAATTGTTTAATTACAGCTTCTCCATCGTGAATCCCTGTTGAAGCCGCAATATCCATTTTTAAATGTTTGGCCATAATGGCTACACAACGCAGCGAATTCGAAATTTCATAAGGATGGCTGAATATATCTGCAGAAGTGACCTTTAAGGTATTGATGTCTATATCAGGACTTGCAAAACGATTAAAAAGCACTACTCCGTCAGCACCATGTTCTTCCAATCGCAGGATCATCCTGCCAAGATTAGCAAAATACGGACTGATCTTAACAGAAACAGGAATATTGACAATATCTTTTATTTTGTTCACGATGTCGTAATATACCTGCTTCTTTTCAAGACTGTTGATGTCGAAATTGAAAGGCATTACAAATATGTTCAATTCCAGTGCATCCGCACCGGCCTTTTCAATCTGTTTTGTAAAGGAAGTCCATTCCATTGCTGAAATACAGTTAACACTGGCGATAATGGGAATCATCACTTTTTTCTTGGTTTCCCTGATCAGGTCAAGATAAGTACCCAATTCTTTCTCTTTAATATGATCATCAATATAATCAAGCGATTCTGAATATTCCGAATAGATCAGGCCATCTTCCTTTGCTTTTTTTAATCTATGGTCTGCTTCAAGCATGATCTGTTCTTCGAAAATTGATTTCAATACAACAGCACCTGCACCATTCTTATCAAGTTCAACAATATCGTTAACAGAATTGGTCAGTCCTGAGCTCGCAATAACAATTGGATTTCTTAAAGTAAGTCCGAGATATTTTGTTGTTAGATCTGCCATTTTAATATGATTTAAGAATTGAGTTATTAATTTACTTTAATTTTTTTCTGAATATATTTATGCATACCGGCTGCGGCATTACGGCCGTCTCCCATAGCAAGAATAACGGTAGCACCTCCTCTTACAATATCTCCTCCGGCAAATATTTCCGGGATGGATGATTGCATTGTTTCCTTATCTACGACAATGGTTCCCCAATCGGTAACTTTTAAGTCGGTTAAAGCTTTAGGAATAAGGGGGTTTGGTGAAACACCAACGCTAACAACCACAGTATCAACATCTATATAAAACTCTGAACCTTCGATAGGGACAGGCCTGCGTCTTCCCGAAGCATCAGGTTCACCCAGTTCCATTTTCTGAATTTTCATTCTGTTTACACGTCCGTTTTCATCAGCATAATATTCCAGCGGATTATGTAGGTTCATAAACTCAATACCTTCTTCTTTAGCGTGTTTTACTTCTTCAACACGAGCAGGCATTTCTTTTTCTGAACGACGGTAAATGATAACAGAGCGTTCAGCACCGAGCCGTTTAGCTGTCCGAACTGAATCCATAGCCGTATTTCCACCACCTATAACCGCAACATTATTTCCACTTATCACAGGGGTGTCATATTCAGGATCAGCCGCGTTCATCAGGTTTACACGCGTAAGGTATTCATTGGAAGAAAAGATACCGTTAAAGTTTTCGCCGGGAATGTTCATAAACCGGGGTAAACCTGCTCCGCTTCCAACAAAGAATGCTTTGTATCCTTCAGCTTTAAGGTCATCGAATGAGCTTGTTTTTCCAACGATGAAATTGATTCTGAATTTAATACCCATTTTGCGCATGACCTCAATTTCAACATCTACCAATTCGTTTGGTAATCTGAATTCGGGGATGCCATATTTCAAAACACCACCAATTTCATGGAGGGCCTCAAAAACCGTTACTTCATAACCATATTTAGCCAGGTCGCCTGCAGCAGCCAATCCGGCAGGTCCTGATCCAATTACAGCTACTTTAATCTTATTCGCCTTTTCGGTTTTCGGTATTGCTATATTTCCACTATTACGTTCCCAGTCAGCAGCAAAGCGCTCCAGATGGCCAATTGCCACAGGAATTTTATTTAATTTGACCGTATAGAAGCACTGCAATTCACATTGTTTTTCCTGAGGACATACCCTTCCACAAACGGCAGGCAATGCATTGGTTTCTTTTAAAGTGATAGCTGCCCCTGCAAAATCCCGTGCTTCAATCTTTTTAATAAATTTCGGGATATTAATCCCAACTGGGCATCCTGTGATACAGGTTGGATCAGGGCAATCAATACAACGTTGGGCTTCGAGAACTGCATTCTCGACAAGAAGACCGGAATTTACTTCAACGCTGTTCTTATTACGAGTATTTGGATCTTCTTCAGGCATTTGAACACGTTCGCGACTTGTTCTTTCCTTTGCTTTCATGCTCTTACGCAATTCAGCCCTCCATTCCTGGCCTCTTTCTTCCTTTAAATATTCTAATATGTTTTCCATTATGATGTAGTTTCAGCAGTTTTCAAATATCTTTCATAAGCTTCTAACTCCTGCTCTTTATAAGCACCAAGCCGCGATAACATCTCATCAAAATCTACCTGGTGCGCATCGAATTCAGGGCCGTCAATACATACAAATTTTGTTCTGCCGCCAACACTCACTCTGCATGCACCGCACATTCCGGTTCCATCAACCATGATCGTATTGAGACTGGCATAAGTTTCGATATTGTATTTCTTTGTTGTCAGCGCAGCAAACTTCATCATGATAGCAGGGCCGATTACAACTGATAAATTTACCTTTTCGCGTTGAATTACTTCTTCCATTCCAGCCGTTACCAATCCCTTTTTACCATAAGAGCCATCATCAGTCATAATGATTACTTCGTCCGAAAATTCCCTCACTTGTTCTTCCAGAATAACCAGGTCTTTGGAACGGGCAGCCAGGACGGTAATCACCCTGTTGCCTGCTTTTTTAAATCCTTCAACAATGGGTAACAGAGGCGCCACTCCGACGCCACCACCAGCACAGAGAACAGTGCCCACTTTTTCAATATGTGTTGCTTCACCTAAAGGGCCTACCACATCTGTTATCTCGTCACCAACTTCCATATTGATAAGTTTGCTGGAGGTAACTCCTACCTGTTGCACAACCAGTGTAATTGTACCTTTTTTATCATCAGCTGATGCAATGGTTAAGGGTATTCTTTCACCCTTTTCTCCGATCTTTATTATGACAAAATGCCCGGGTTTTCTAGACCGGGCAATTTCAGGTGCATCAAGAACGAGTTTTACCACGTTTTTTGAAAAGATTTCCTTTTCGAGTATTTTACTCATAATACCTTTTCTATTAGTGTTCGAATTACTTTTATTTGTAAAAAAGAATGCGCTAATTTAGAAAATATTGCAGCCTCTAATCAATTAATATTTAACTGTTTATGCTATAATCAGATTATCAGGAAATTAACTTTTTAATTTATATTAATTCTAATTGAATATGACTGAAAATAACAATTGTCAGGCTCAAAAAATGGTTTTTTTGCCTTTTTATTGGGTATTGATTAAGAACAAAATAAAACGCAAATAATAGACTAATTTGATTTCTGTTTTTTATTAGTATGAATTAGATAAATTCCCTTTTTCCCATCCATTTTAACGCATACCGGCTCTTTGAAGCTTATAAGTGTGAAAAATTCTCCTGTCTTAACAACTTTTTGCTTTTTTAGAATGTCATAATGTATGTAACTCTTTGATATTTCTGACTGAATTGTAAAATAACCCACACCCATTGTAGTAACATTATGGAAAAAATGTGAACCTGAAGAGGCATCGAGAGGAAAATCATCCATACTGGTTTCTACTATTACCTTTGCGTTTGAAATCTGGTGCCATCTAACAGGAATACCAATCCACCTATCGCGTGTTCCCCACCTTCCGGGTCCGATGAGAATATATTTTTTACCTGCTTCCTGCATCGAATCATTGAACTTTTCGATTTCAAGTGCCATTTCACGGGTTTTGCTTTTGTCAAAATATTTTGGATCAATATAAATAAGATCGCTTATGTCTTCCTCACAACCATTGCCCATACCTTTTTCAGAAAAGAGTATGATGTCCTTTTTCTTCACATCCTTTAAATTAACATCACACTTTTGCATACTGCTGATGAGTGGTTTTATTTGCAACAAATAAAAAGAAGCTTTACCTTGCTTGTCTCTATTCAAATCGACAGCATATTCAATCTCGATTGCTGTTCCCATTGCCTCTTTTCCCAATTCCAGGATCAGCTCGAGTGCTTTTGCTAATTCAACATAATTATGTTTTAAAATATTTGCAAAATTTATGATCCGAGGACCGGGTTTTCTAATACCGGGATATATCGTATCACTTTCGGGATCATACACCGATGCGCAATGAGTTAAAGCACCCTGGCGTTCTGCAACAGATATACTTTCTTCACTGATCCCTGCCAACTCACCTTCAAGTAAGTCCAGGTCCTTTCGGTTCATATCGATTGCATAAAACGAAACCTGGGAATTTTTAAACTGATCTTTTAATGAGTTGATTCTTGTTCCCGGATATTTTGGCGAGAAACGAAAAGCACGATTGCCTTCAACAACATATTTGCCCAATCCCACTGCTGCCAGCGCAAATCCTTCTTCAGGTTTCATATGTGCAAAGGGATAGAAATTAAAGGATTGAGCAACACCGCTGATATGAGGATAGTATAATTCTTCGAATTGATTACCAACAACTTCCTGGATAACAACTGCCATTTTTCCTTCTTCAATTTTATAATCAATCGCTTTTACATATCCTTTGGCCGTATTTGAATATACTGAAGCGAATACAAGTTTTATAGCTTCACACACCTTTTTCAATCGCAACTTATGAGAGTGATTATTTGGCAAGAGATATGTTTCGAAAATTCCGGCAAATGGCCTCATCAGCGAATCTTCAAATAAACCTGATGATCTTATTGCCAGTGGCCTCTTAATTTTCGTAAGAAGGTAATCAAGTTTTTCTACTAATTCCTCCGTTAGATTAGCATGAATAAATGCTTCTCTTATTTTTTCATAATTATCTTCATCAACAATAAATGAAGAAAGATTATTGTTTGTTATAAAATCTTCAAATTCCTTAGTTCCTATTATAAATGTTTTGGGTGTTCTTATCCTGATATCGGATAGATGTTGCTCAAAATCGTATTTGTTGATTAATGCATTAATAAAAGCCAGGCCTCTTCCCTTTCCACCTAATGATCCGTCAGTCAATGTATAGATATTATCTTCTGTTATTTTTAATTTCCTGGAGAATGGCAAGATATTACCAGTATCCTGCTCATTTCTGTGTTCTTTTATCATAAAAAGAATTGCCTCCCGTAATTCTTGTATGCTCTTAAAATCAGATACTTTTTTAGGATTTAATATACTTGCCGCCCGAATTTCACCTCTGGCCATTAACCACATCGAAAGATGGTCGTGACTTGCATGAAACACCAAAGAGCTCTCCGGGATAGTCCTTAATTGGTCTTCAAACATTGTTAGATTTGATGCACGTGCAATCTCATTTCCATCCCCATCTTTAAAAACAAAATCACCGAAGCCTAAATAGTTTGTCAAAAAGCTTTGTATATCCTGGTAAAGTGTTTCAGAGTGTTTATGAATAAAAAGAGAATTATATTGCTTTGCAACATCAGCATATGAGTCGTCAGCCGACTGAAGAATTGCAGGCAAATTCTTTAATTCCTTATGAGCCAGTTTGAGTAATTCAATACCTGCATTTTCATCCAGTAATCCATTTCGCTCAAATTTAACATCTGAAATCAGGCAAAGCATATAATCCTTATACTTATTTAGAATTTCAGTAGCTTCTTCAAAATTAGTGGCTAATAAGATCTTAGGTCTGGCTCTCATTCTTAACACTTTGTAAAGCTCATCGGTTCCAACCTCTTCAATAATTTGTTTGGTTTGATTCATCACAACACGATACAGAAATGACAAGTATCGGGTGTAATAATCAGGCGAATCCTCAACAACAAGAATTACTCTCACCTTTCCAATTCTTGTATCGTTCTCAACGTTGATCTTATCCTCTAATAATTTAATCATTGAGAAAAAGATGCTTGTGTCACCATTCCAGGTAAATATCTTATCAATGTAATCAAATCGTTTAGCTTCTTCGGAAAAAAACACCAGATCGAAACTATTATTAAGCAGTAAGAAAATAGGAATGTACGGATATTGTTTTTTAATTTGTTCACAAATAATCAGCGGGGTTTTTTTATCAACACCTGCCATGTAAATAATTAAATCGAAGTGTCTTGTGTGTAAATGTTCAAGAGCCGAATCGATAGATGAAGCAGCGGTAATCCTAGGAAAGGAGGTTAAATTCAGATGGCCATACTGCCCAAGCATATGTTCTGAAAACCGACCATCCTTTTCAATGGCATATGCATCATACAAACTTGAGATGAGAAGAATCTCGCGTACCTTAAACGGCATCAAATCGTGATATACATCCCTGTTAAAAGTATACTTGTTTAAAAACTTCTGCAGAAACTGATTACCTAAAGATCCATGCATTGACTGACTTGGTTTGCTTGTACTGTTTGATTCGGCAGAATCACTTCTTTCAATTCTTGTAATATATCTTGATATCAGATTACTCAGGTTCTCAAGAAAATAATCCTGTTCTTTTTCAACTTTTTCGTCACTTTTCAACAACTCCCCTTTTAAACACAATAATATACTTCCTTTTTTCCCGCCGGGAGAAATGAAAAAACTCTCATGACAATTATTTGTTATAGCAAATCCGGCAGAATCATAGTTCATATCTTCAAATGAAATTCTTATTCCTGCCTGCAATACGAATTCACGCTGATTTGAATAAATAGACACTAATTCGTCAAATGTTTCTTCAGGCTTCTTATTTTGCTTTAATAAACGATTTATTTTATTAATTAATTCTAACGAATTTGGATACTGAAAAGGATGACCTGATGACATATTCAAGGTAGTTTAAACTTTACAAAGTTAATTTGAATTGTTGAATTAAGAGACTGTTTTAATTTTGTATTTTCGCTTTTTGTTCAAAAACAAGTCAGGACTTCAAATGATTTATGTAGCCATTCTTGATGAACACCCGGTTGTATGCGATGCTATTAAAGCCTTGCTACACGATGCTGATGATATCACAATCAGAGGATGCAACACAACTTTTATAGAACTTATAAACAAACTGGCTGAAGAACAAACCCATGTTGTGTTACTGGTTTTGTACCAGCCTGATGAAAATGACATTGAAAATATCAGATTGCTAAATCAGAGATTTCCCAAGGCTAAAATACTTGTACTTTCGATGTTTAAGCACGAGCGGTTTATTTTTAAGATGATAAAAGCAGGTGCTAAAGGACATGTTAGTAGAGATACCACCCGTTCTGAAATACTGGAAGCCATTTATACTTTAGGAAATGGCTATGAGTTTTATGCTAAGACAATAACCAACATAATATTAAGCAGTTATTTGAGCGATGACGACATTGACACTAGTGAAAAAGAGATCCGGCAGAAAAATTTATCCAACCGGGAAATGGAAGTTTTTAAGTTATTTGCAGAAGGCCATTCTAACAGGGAGATAGCCGAGCAGTTGTTTATCAGTGTCAGAACTGTAGAAACACATAAAAATAATATAATGAAGAAGATCAACATTAAAACAACTGTTGATCTTGTGAAGTTTGCAATTAAGAATAATATTATTGAGTTAGATTAAGGTAGAATATTAATTCAATGCTTTCCAGATTAAATCCTTTAGCTTCATCAATCCAATATTAGCTACTGAACTAATAAAAACATAAGTCAGGTCTGGTAATCCTTTTTCTATTTCTTCCATTAGTTCATCATCCAGCATATCCGATTTGGAAATTGCCAATATTCTTTCTTTATCGAGTAATTCAGGATTATACTGCTTAAGTTCATTTAACAGCACATCATACTCATTTTTAATATCATCGCTATCTGCCGGAACGAGAAATAATAGGATCGAATTTCGCTCAATGTGCCTAAGGAATCTTAATCCAAGCCCTTTACCTTCACTGGCTCCTTCAATAATCCCAGGGATGTCAGCCATAACAAAAGAACGATGATCGCGATATGATACAATACCCAGATTTGGCGTAAGGGTTGTAAACGGGTAATCAGCAATTTCTGGTTTGGCAGCCGAAACAACAGATAGTAAGGTTGATTTACCGGCATTTGGAAAGCCAACCAGTCCAACGTCAGCAAGAACTTTCAGCTCAAATATTATAAATGCATCTATACTTTCTTCTCCTGGTTGCGCATATTGTGGGGCCTGGTTTGTTGATGTTTTAAAGTGATCGTTGCCAAGCCCGCCACGCCCGCCTTTTAGCAATACCACCTGCTGCCCGTCTTCCGTAATTTCTCCCAGCATATCATTGGTATCGGGGTCTCTTGCAATGGTTCCAAGCGGCACCTCAATAATTATATCTTTTCCACTAACTCCGGAACTTCGTTGTCCTGACCCCGGCATTCCATTTTCAGCCCTTAAGTGGCGTGTATATCGTAAATGCAGAAGAGTCCACATCTGTGCATTACCTACCATTATTATATCGCCACCTTTGCCCCCATCACCACCATCTGGCCCTCCTTTTGGTAAATATTTCTCACGTCGAAAATGGACTGATCCTTGTCCACCTTTCCCAGAGCGGCAATAAATCTTTACGTAATCAACAAAATTTGATGTAGCCATTTAACTTTTTTTTTGAAACCATTTCGTCTGCAAAGGTCATAAATATTCCCAATAAAACTTACTTTTGCAAATCAAACTCACCGATATGATAAAGCATAGTGAAAAAGATATTGACAGAAAGATTATGGTTGGCATCACACATGGAGATGTAAATGGTATTAGCTATGAAATTATTATTAAATCTTTAAATGATAATCGTATAAGTGAATTATTCACACCGGTAATTTATGGTTTGTCAAAAGTGCTTTCGTTTCATCGAAAAAATTTGGGAGCCAATGATTTTAATTATAAAATTGTGAATAATGCCCAACAAGCTTACCATAAAAAGATAAACATTGTTAATATTGACGATGAAGAAGTGAAGATTGAGTATGGAAAATCAACAAAAGAAGCCGGAGAGTTAGCATACAAGGCCCTTGAATATGCCTGTAAAGACTTAAAAAATGATAGAATACAGGTACTGGTAACAGCACCTTTAAACAAAGCCAATATTCAGTCAGAAAAATTCAATTTTTCAGGACATACAGAATACTTAACATCTTTTTTTGGGACAGAATTGTCATTAATGCTGATGGTTCATAATGGAGTACGGATTGGAACTATTACCGGTCATATTCCCATAAAAGACGTGGCTTCAACTATTACTCAAGAACTTATCACTAAAAAAATAGACATCTTAAATCGATCGCTTGAGCAAGACTTTAACATTCAGCGGCCAAAAATTGCACTTCTTAGTTTAAATCCGCATGCCGGTGACAAAGGTGTGATCGGAAATGAAGATGATGATATTGTTATTCCAGCAATAAAACAAGCAAAAGATAAAGGTTACTTAGTTTATGGTCCATTTTCCGCTGATGGTTATTTTGGATCAGGGGCATATAAAAAATATGATGCAACATTGGCTATGTATCACGACCAGGGGTTGATACCATTTAAAACTTTAGCTTTTGAAGGTGGTGTTAATTTCACTGCCGGATTACCTATAGTTCGTACTTCTCCGGCTCATGGCACCGCCTATGATAAAGCAGGAAAAAACATTTCCAGTTCCGAAGCTATGCGTCAGGCATTATACCTTGCAATTGACATTTTCCGAAACCGTCAAGCCTATGAGAAAAGAAATTTAAATCCTTTACCCACAGGTTTAATGGAGGAGCATAATAATGACAAAAACAATAAAAAAACACAAACAGCACCATCTGATTCAGAATGATATAACAACTTAATTCGTTATTCTTATTCAATAGTTTAAAAACACTAAAAACCCTAATGCTCCACAAAATATATAGCAGTAAAGAAATTGCTGAAATAATTGATGCCAGAATCATTTCTGAGAGTGCAACCGATTTAGAAATAAAGGACATTCTTGTTGATAGCAGAAGGTTAATTTCACCTGATCAATGTATGTTTTTCGCATTGAACACTAGCAGGAACAGCGGACATAAATATATTAATGATCTTTATAAAAAAGGAGTTCGGGTATTTGTTGTTTCCAATTACGACAAAGACTTTAATAATCTTTCTGATGCAGTTTTTCTACTAGTTGAAAATACTTTAATAGCACTTCAAAAATTAGCTGCAAAACACAGAAGCTTTTATGATATCCCCGTTATTGGGATTACCGGAAGTAATGGTAAAACCATCATAAAAGAATGGCTGTTTCAATTAATGAGTCCGCCACGGAAAATAATAAGAAGCCCTAAAAGCTATAACTCACAAATTGGAGTACCCCTTTCTGTATGGCAAATGAACAGCACGTATGAATTAGCCATATTTGAAGCCGGAATATCTGAGCCAGAAGAAATGAAAAACCTCCAAAAGATCATTAACCCAACAATAGGGATTTTTGCAAATATTGGTGAGGCTCATGATGAGAACTTTATCAATACGCGTCAAAAAATTGGTGAGAAATTAAAATTATTCACAAAGGTTGATGTACTCATCTATAATCCTGATCAAAAAGAACTGCAGGAAGTGATCATCAAGAGCGAAATACTTGATACTATTAAAACTTTTTGTTGGGGAAGTTCTGATAATTGTGATTTGCGTATTCTGGAAGTTGAAAAAGAAGAAAAATCAACAAAAATCCATGGAATTTATCAGGATAACAGACACTCCATCACCATTCCTTTTACTGACGACGCATCAGTAGAAAATTCTATACACTGCTGGGCAACCATGCTTCTTCTTCAATATAAACAGAAGGTGATTGAAAAAAGAATGCTTGCACTGACTCCCATTGCAATGCGCCTTGAGTTAAAGGAAGGTATTAACAATTGTACTATAATAAATGATGCTTATAATTCTGATTTTAATTCGTTGAGCATTGCATTAGACTTTTTAAATCAACAAAACCAGCATCGTAGTAAACTAATTATCCTATCTGACATATTACAGAGTGGTAGAAACGAAGTGGACCTTTATACAGAAGTGGCTTTATTACTTGAAAAAAAGGAAATTGATGAGATAATCGGCATTGGGCCGGCAATAAGTCGTCAAAGGGATAAGTTTATTATCAAAAAAAACTTTTATAAAAACACTACAGAATTTCTTCAATCCTACCCTTTTGGGAACTTTAACAACCAGTCAATTTTACTAAAAGGTGCGCGTATATTCGAATTCGAGCAAATAAGCCGGATTCTGCAGCAAAAGGTTCATGAAACAGTTTTGGAGATCAACCTGGATGCTTTAGTTGCTAACTTGAACTATTACAAATCATTATTAGCACCATCAACCTGGATAATGGCTATGGTAAAAGCTTTTTCGTATGGTAGCGGAGGATTTGAGATTGCTAATATTTTACAATTTCACCAGGTAGATTATTTAGCCGTAGCATATGCAGATGAAGGTATAGAACTCAGAAAAGCTGGTATTACAACACCGATTATGGTAATGAGTCCTGAAGAATATGCATTCGACACAATGATTAGGCATCAGTTGGAGCCCGAGATTTTCAGTTTCAGAGCACTAAAACTTCTTGAAAAAACCATAAAACGCAGTGCAATCCCTCAAAACAAACCAGTAAAAATCCATCTCAAACTTGATACTGGAATGCACAGACTCGGTTTTGAAGAGTCAGAAATTGATGATTTATTAAAACGGTTAAAGAAAAACACATTAATCTATGTTCAATCTGTTTTCAGCCATTTGGCCGGTAGTGATAAACCTGAATTAGACGATTTTACATTGAAACAAATCGAATGCTTCACTAAAATGAGTGACCGTATAATGTCAGAATTCGATCATGAAGTTTTCAGGCATATTGTTAATTCGGCAGGGATTAAACGATTCCCTCAGGCACATTTCAATATGGTTCGGCTCGGAATTGGTTTGTACGGAATTGACACAATAAAACAGGAACAGAATAAGCTACAATGTGTAGCAAGCCTGCGCTCGGTAATTTCTCAAATCAGAAATGTAAAAGAAGGAGATTCGATAAGCTATAACAGAAGTTTTATTGCAGAAAATGATATACAAGTTGGTATTGTTTCCATAGGCTATGCAGACGGATTGCTTCGGTCACTCGGAAATAACAACGTCAGCCTTCTTGTAAATGATCAGTTAGCCCCTGTAATAGGTGACATTTGCATGGATATGTGTGTAATTGACCTGACTAACATTGATGCAAAAGAAGGCGATGATGTGATTGTATTTAATGCAGAGCATCCAATCGAAAAGCTTGCTGAAGCTGCAGACACCATTCCTTATGAAATCCTGAGCAGAATATCACGTAGGGTTAAAAGGGTTTATTTTCATGAATAATTGCTTTATCAAAGGGAGTCATGTTGTTTATGAGGATTCCGCATAAACATTCGTTTTAATGGTTGTAAGTACTCTGATATATATATCACCTTTATCAGCCGTTCCATGAATTTCTACAGTGAATATCTTATTTTCATTTAATATCTTTCTAACTATTTCCCATCGTCCTTCATCATTGTCCAGAACAAACATTATCCCTCCTGTAACATCTACATCAAAAAAACTCCACTGGGCAGAATGAGTATCCGAATAAATAGTTATAGTTGCTTCAATAATTTTAAAATCTTCATCTAATTCAGCTACGACTCCCATAATCTCATTTATATGAATCTCTTTGATTTTATCAAAATGTTCACTAAAATCACTATTTGCTGTGGGGTCAATAAATGCAGTTGCATGAAAGTTTACATCGCGTATTTCAGGAGGAATCATAACCTCCAGTTCAGTAGAGAAATCAGCATCAAAATCAAATTGATTTACCTCATCAACTAAATTGCAGGATGACATTAAGAATGAAGCTAAAAAAATGCTATAACATAAATAAGTGATGGCTTTCATAATAATTTGATTTTAAAAAATTTCACCTACAAATATACGAAGCCAGGAAGGCTATTTCAAGTTTTTTGCAACATTTTAATTTCTGAAGCACCTAATCTGCTTCAGAAAAATATTCAACCACCTATAAAAATTAAGCTAATTTGGGATGAAGAAATTCGATACCATTAACGTATTTTGAGCTTTTAGTTAATCGAAACGGGAGCTTATTGGAAACTAATGGAGCTATATCGTCAAATTTCCTGTCATATTTTAATTCAACAATAATATCATCGCTTCTGAATTCTTCAATAAAATTATTGTTATTTTCTCCTATGTTATAATAACTTAGCTCATCATCAATTGTCAACCTGAATTTATTATCAAAACTGAGGAAATACTTTCTTTTGTACCTATTTAATAAAGCGGGCTTAAACTGCAATAAATTTTCGAGGGCCCAAAGCGGTAAATCTGAATTCCTGAAAACATGAATGAGTTGATCAAAATTGAAGTTTTCATCAAAATGAAAGGGCTGTAGGGTAAAAGATATCTTATTACCGAGCATACCTTCCCTTATTTTAAATTCAAGAACAGGTTTCTCAATAAATCCATGAATATCTCCGTACCATCTGATTCTGGCTTTTCTGCGAGCGGATTTTCCGGATACGTTATCATAATAGAAATCCAGTTCATTTGTATCCATGTAAATGTTATTAATATAACGTGGATGATAAATGGGAGAAAAAGCAGCCGGGTGAATTCTTATTTGCTGTTCAACACTTTGATATGTCATCGCATCAATCATGAACTTTCGTTCATAACGCGCTACATCTTCGTTAAATGGAGGGAAAAACATGAATTAATTATTAGAAAGATTTACTTTCTACAAATGAAACCTTAACACTATCTCCGTATTTTTCAACAAGTTGTTTGAATTCTCCAAGTTTTTCAGGATATGGTGAATCAACAAGGAATGAGGCTTCTATAACTACACCATTTTCATCATATCTTTTTAAATACGACTTACCAAAAGCTTTTTTAACTGCATCGGTTACATCGGATAATTTAACTTCTCCAGCTTTAGCTGAGAAATTTAGATAGAGATTTTGGTGTCTGGATCTTTTGCCTTTAATAAAGTACCTGCCCCATAAAATAATCATGGCAACAGCAAAAGCAACAACAACAATAACAGTTTGATTTGCACCGAGGCCAAGGCCAATAGCAATTGCAAAGAACAAATAAGCTAGTTCTTCAGGTTCTTTAATAGCTGCCCTGAAACGTACAATTGACAATGCACCAACCAATCCTAATGATAAGGCCAGCGAAGACTTAACAATCGAAATGATCAGCATAGTTGTAAAAGCAATCAAAAGGAAAACTCCGGCAAACTGCTTTCTGTTCGAAATTGTCCTGGCACATTTAATATAAGTATATTCAAGAATGATCATTAAAACAATGATCACAGCAGCATTAATAAGAAAATCAGTAACAGAGATCTGTTGCTCCTGCGTTATTAAGAACTTCTGAAAAAGATTCCATCTGTTATCCATGCGATAATAATTTAAAAATCAGTCTTTTTTTTGAAGCTGCAAAGTTAGAAAAATTAGTGTTGTAAAAAGGTCATTATAACAAACATCAAGGTAAAATACAATCTTCGAGCTTTCCAAACCTGTTTCTGTCTCCTTGCAACGCAATGAGATTAAAATGTACAATATCATTTCTATCAACAGATATAAAAAGATAATTGTCATTTATCCCTGAGCCCATACCTCCTCCTATATAAGTTATATTGTTATCCATATAATACATATATGGTGTAGCTTGCTTATTTGCTCCTAAATCACCAGTAAATAAAAAAATGGGGGCAGGGTAATCCTGAAAAATAGGCTCTATTGTTCCCCAGTAATTAGTCGTATCGGGAGTAAGAGGATGCCAGTTATGTTTAATGTTTTTAAATACCGTATGCTGATTTAACCAAATAGGTTGGTGTACAAATACGAAAACATTTTTTACAGTATCATTGTTCTCATTTAAAACATCTTTTAAAAAATCCAGTTGTTCACCAGTAATATTCCATTTAACAATGTTTGCATCAAGAAGTATAAATAGGTCGCCTTGATTGTTAAAACAACGATAAGTTTGATAATTATGCTCAGGATCACCATACCTTTGCCTGTATAGTCTGTAATTATAAACATCATGATTACCGGGCGCAAAAAAAATTGGCAACCCAAGGTCTGCTATTTCGTTATCAATAACATTCCAACTTTCTTCGTTACTGTGCTGGACAATATCACCTGTTAAAATTCCAAATGAACTTTGAGGGTATGACCGGATAAAATCAAATTCACTTTTAAAAGGTGGGTGAAATCCAAGCGTATCACGATCAGGCTTTCCATAAGTATGCCCAGCTACAAAAAAAGAATATTTAAAAGGAGTTTCATTTTTGCAAGATGCAATTATTAAGATTGGAATACATAAAAACAGGATTACATTTATCTTACTCATAAGTATATTTATTTCTGCTCATTGTAAAAAAATCAATCCGTTTTCTGAAGCCGCAAAATTAGAAAAACTCGTAATTCAAAAGATATTATTATAATAACCTTCAGGGTAAAATATAATCTTCCAACTTCCCAAACCTATTTCTGTTTCCTTGCAATGCAATAAGATCAAATTGTACTGCACCATACTCATCAACAGATACAAAGAGATAATTATCATTTAAGCCTGAACCCATACCTCCTCCTATATAGGTTATATTATTGTCATTATAATACATATATGGCGTAGCTTTTTTAGTCGCACCTAAATCACCCGCAAATAAAAAAACCATCGATGAGTAACTCTGAAATAAGGGCTCCAGAGTTCCCCAGTAATTTGTTGTATCAGGTGTATATGGAGGCCAATTATGCTTGATGTTTTTAAATACAGTGTACTCATCCCACCAAATAAGCTGATGAGCAAAAATAAAAATATTATTCACCAAACCTTCGTTTGCAGTTAAAACATCAGTCAGAAAGCCCAACTGTTCGCCAGAAATATTCCATTTATCCATGTTTGCATCAAGAAGTATAAAAAGATCATTTTGATAGCGGAAAAACCTATAAGTTCTATAATTGTTATCAGGATCACCATACCTTTTCTTATAAAGCTTATAATTATAGGTATCATGATTACCGGGTGCAAAAAATAAAGGCAAGCCTAATTCTTTCATTTCTTTATCAATAGAATCCCAACTTTCTTCATTGCCAAACTCGACAATATCTCCTGTTAAAACTCCAAATGAATTATTAGGATAGGACCTGATAGAATCAAATTCGCTTTTAAAGAGCGGGTAAAATCCATGCTTTTTTCCTCCGGGTTTGCCATAGGTATGACCGGCTATAAAAAAAGAATATTTAGAAGGAGTTCTATTCTCGCATGAAACAGCTATTAAAAAGGTAATAAATAAAAACAGGATTACATTTATCTTACTCATAAGCATACTTATTTCTACTCGCTATAAAAAATATCAGTAAGATTTTTTTTATCTCCTTTTATTTTTTTTCCATCAATTACTACTTCTGAGTCAATTTCGATCAATTGAATTATTTTTGTGTTGCTGATTGAAGTATTTGTCAATATCATAGTTGCCGGTCCAAACTCCGGTTTTTTCTGGAGTAATACAATTCCATAATTACAGTCAACAACAGTTGAGTTTTTAACCTTAACTACACTTAAATCTTTTGAAGCCAGTCCGATATTGGATCTTTTAATTGTAGTATTTTCTACTGTCAGATAAGAATCTTCTCCACCGCTAATACCTTTGTCTTTTGCTTCGATAATTTCTGTGTCTATGATTTGAATCTGACTTCCGGAAAAGTCAATGGCGTCATTCCCAATGTTTATAAATTTACAATTGGTTACCAGGCCTGTACAAAAATCCGAGTCAAAAGCATCACCGTATATGTGTTCAAAAGTTGACATTTCGAGCTTAAAATCAGAACGAATTGTATTCAGTGCATCTTCACATTGGTTTCTGTAAAACAGGGTATTGATCATATCAACATCCGATTCGTAAAAAGTCACAGCTCCTGTTAGAGTCCATCCCTTATAATCAAGCGTATTCAAATTCTCAAAAACCACATGGTCAAGTCTTGATCGTTTATTTGCCTGCAATACTGTAAATCCCTTTGCAGAGAAATCGGATGAAGTAACAACTATTTTGTTTTGTTCTGTCCCTATCATTTCAACCGGTGAATATGAGATCAACATTGCACTGTCTGTCAGGTCAATCCTTGCACCAGGTTCAAAATACAGGGTGTAACCTTGAGGAATAATGACAGAAAAATTAACCTTATGATTTCCTGACGGGATTACGAGTTTCTTTCCCTGCTTTTTTATAAAACTTGAATAGTTTTCCAATTTTGTACTTTTCATCAGTTCCTGTTGGGGAGTATATCCCTGCGGATACGGCCAGGGGAGAATTTCAGTTACAAAAGATTCAAGCCCGTCAGGTATCATAAAAAACAGATACATGGCTCCTGTATCAGAAATTATTGTGGTACTTCTTACCTCATTGCCATTATAGGCTTTAACCTTAGGCTCCGGATGCTGAAAACTGCTCACATACTTTTGTTTAATACCTGTTCCAAGAATGATGATATCACCCGGGAAATAATTAAAAATGCTTATTACAACACTGTCGTCAATGGTTTCCTCCAGATATGCATTTACAAAAAACTTTGGTGTATCCTCAAAAACGGTTGAATCAGCATAATAATGCGGTTTGATATTCATTTTATAATCTGGATCCGATTGTACTTCCTCAATCATGTTCTCAAGTTCAGTCATATAAGACCGTATATCTGAAGCTACCTCAAAGTACCAATTATAATCATGTTCATAATATGGAAATTCTCTTTTTAGCAATGAATCATTATATCGAATATCAGGCATCATGCGATCTAATATTTTTTGAATATAAGCTGAATCACTAAACAATTTTAAGTTTTTTATATACCTGTTAGTAAATGAGCTGTCTATAAATAAATTATAGATTAAGGATTGATGCATTTGTATTGTGTCATTGCGTTTCAATGCTATAAATGCATAATTGTTTTTAATGCCCAGTACTAGTTTTTTGACATTTGAGAATCCATCAAATGCAATAGGTTCCAATTTGCACAAAACCGGATTAAAATACATCCGCTGATTATGCCAGACCATACCATGACGTGCCCTCGTGAGTTCAAGCATTGCATAATATTTTGCCAATTTATCCAGATCAAATATATCGTCAGGCGACATTAAATGGTTTTTATACTGATATGCCAATTTTTGTGCATTCAGAAACTGATTATACAACACAGGGGCTTTCACAGTTTTTGATTGCTTGAATGGTTTAATAATGGCTGCCTCATAGTATGGCATTAACGGCCAGCTCTCACCAATATGAATACTGTATTTTTGTACTTGCCAGAAAGCATCCTCACTGAATTTAAGTATTGGCCCTTCTCTCCTGTTCCTTGATTCGAGCAATTGCTTTTCAAAATGCTCTTCCCATGCATAAATTCCTTTTGAATTATGATTAAATATTAATGGAATAAAACCGTACCTGGTGGTTAATATATCTTCAGCATCGTAAAATTTATGTGATATCCATTCGTTTAGGAGCCCCCTAGACGAAGGTGTCTGTAATGAAAAGGTTCGTAAATGATTCCAGGTATAATTCTTTCTTAATTTAACTCTAAACGACCATTTATCCTCCGTCAAATGATCTAACCAGTCTCCCTTTAGCCTGATTTTAGCCTTCATCATTTTATCGTCCCCAAATACAATCGCTTTTACCCAGTCATCATCCGATGTTTGTAATATTCCTGATCTGAAAGCATCTTTTCTCTTACTAAGCAACTTAATATAATCTGATGAATCTAAAATAATAGCTAACGGATCTTCATTGAAACCCGGATACTTTTTATGAGCTAATCTTTCAATCTTAAAATTGTCGAACAGAACTGTATCCGTTCCATTATTCCATACATAAAATTTTAGTTCATCATTAAAAAAGGTTGGCGGGGTATAAACCTCTAATTCAAGTCTTTCCCAACCATTTGCTGAAATTTCAACAGGAGTAGATGTAGCAACATAAAGATCTTTAGCCTGTTTAGCCCCTGCTACCAGTACCCCTTTGCCATGTTTTGACTTTCTCCATACACTCAGCTTAAAATACCAATCAGGCCCTGTATTTTTTATTTGATATGAAAATGCATATGCTTTTTGGGGTGTAGTAAATGCGGAATAATTTCCCTCATAAGCATCTTTATCAGTTTGCAATTTACCACCGTTGAAATAAACTGTTGAATCATTATCCGCTAAAAATTTATCCCCTTTTGCATTTAGTTTTTCGGCCCCTGTTATATATGTCTGATTAGCAGGGAATTCATCGGCGCGCTGACATGACATATTTGGGCCTAAGGCTACAAATAATAGTACAAAATGTGCAACTAATTTTATGGAAAGATTCAATTTTCGAACAATTAAGATATTGCTGCAAAGGTAGGAGAAAAATAACATTTGAAGTTCGACATAATCACATTCTATTTTCCTTTTTTTTGTTGTAAAACATATATGGCATCTTTATGAAGCATTTCTCTAAATGAGATATTGTTTTTTCTTGCTTTTTCTTTAATCTTTAAAGTCCAGTTTTTATCCGATAGAATTCGTTGTACCACATCCTGGATATCTTCTTCCTCAACCATCCATTTGGCCTGATAATACATCATGTCTTTCAGCTTGCAATGATACTTACGGGCAAGTGAACCAATACTGTCCATAGCTGTACTGTCTCTTTCCAACTTATAAATGTAATCGTGAATCCTTATGTATCTCTGATGGATTTCGGGTTTCTGCATGCGGAACAAGTAATCAGCTTCTTCCACCAGCATCTCTTCATAGGTTAGATTATTTTGAATAGCTTTTTTTCGTACCATTAACTCTAATTCCTGCTTACTTCTGTAATAATCTATATAAACTTCTAATCCATATTCTATCATAAAATCAATATTTTGATTTGTCTGATATAGGTGTCTGGCATGCCTATAAAGCTCTTGCTCATTTGTCATATTTTTCGCCATAGCATCTGATAGAAGTTTGTTAAACCATGAAGGGTCTAAAAGAATTCCATTCACATAATCATACTTAGGGTTTTTTACATATTCCGGAGTGTATAAATAGTACAACTGGTCGATCAATTTCCAATCAAAAATGTTTAAAAACCTTTCTGTAACCATAATGAATATTACATCCATTTGCTCAACTTCCTCTTTCAAGTCAATTTCACTTGTATATATTGGGTGGGTATAAAAATCAGGATAGATTTTATTGTTATAATACCAAAAAGCTTCGTTAGTAAATAAATTCTGTGGGATTCCGGCATTGAAAATATTCCAGTAAAAACTATCTCCAATGGTTAGTACTTTTGGTTTATACCTGCTGCTATCCTTACCGAAAATATACCGAGGATATGCGAACTCCTCCTCAGATAAGTTAGCCACCAAATTTAATGCGTTTCCTCCATCATAATCAGTTCTTAAAGGTACGGATGAGATTAACAGGCTATCCGTATTAAAATCATTCATCTTTTTACCTTTAAACTGCTCAATGCTGTCCAAAATTACATGAGCAGCCTTGCTCATGCCATATATACTCCAGTGTGTTCCGTACTTAGGAAAAAGCGGAAAAGTTGATTCAAGTTTAATCTGATGAAAATATTGATTCAGGTCAATATGCCTTATTCCTCGTTTTTTAATCTGCTGTAAATAGATTGTGTAATTTGTCGAATCTTCTTTTCCCATTATATATTTATCAGGAATATATTCCCGGTAAAAAGATGCTTTGCCGGGCATAAATACCACTACAAGGTCAATACCCTTTGTTGTTCTTAAATATTGCTGGACATATTGCAGCCTTCTTAGTTTTTCATCAATAAATTTAAATCCTACATAATCACGGCCAGTTAGTTCACGTATATAGTCATATTCGAATATGAAATCGTCCTTACCAATTACTATTCCCTCAGCATTTGGTTTTCTGAACAGGGAATAATCAAGCTGATTTTTAATTCTTACAAGAGTATTATGAAATCCGATATGCTGTTCAAGATACTGGTCATAAGCTGTTTGAAAAATACCATTATAACAACTACTCCAACTAAATTCAGGTTTATTATATTCAACAAAATCACCATTTAACGGTGAATCATTCACAAAATTCAATTCCTTTTGCAATAAAGGCGCGATCATCACCACAAGTACCAATACAAATAATATATTTTTTAAAACCTTCATTAAAACCTGAAATAAATGAATGGATTAAAACCAGATGACGTTATATAACCCAGACAAATTATAAAAAACAGTATTGCCCAGATAGTCATTATTGCAATCCTCCAATTTGACTGTAATGGAGACAATATCTTTTCCTGCCATTTCTCATTTTTATTAAATACAGCCATAAAAGCAAATACAAATGCCAGTATTAATATGACGTAAAACTTATTGTCAGGAAAATAATCCAATTCTCTGAAATCAGCAGTAAACATTTTCTTAGTATAGAAGATTGCCTGCCCCATTGTTTCTGACCTGAACAACACCCACCCAATAAGTGTAATAACAAATGTGATAATTATACTAGGTAGTTTACCTATCCACCGATAAAACTTTAATAAAAATAACCTGTCGAGAATAAGAAATACTCCATGATAAACTCCCCACAATACAAAAGTCCAGGCAGCACCATGCCACAAGCCTGAAATAACAAACACAAGCCATAAGTTAAAGTACATTCTTTCTTTGGAAACCTTATTACCACCCAGGGGGATGTATAGATAGTTTTTCATAAAGGCACCTAAAGTTATATGCCAGCGCCGCCAGAATTCAGAAATGCTCTGTGAAATGTATGGATTGTTAAAATTTTCAGGGTACTTAAATCCTATCATCCTTCCAATACCAATGGCCATATCTGAATAACCTGAGAAATCATAATAAATTTGAAATGCATATGCAAGTATCCCTATCCATGCTACAGGGGTTGTAAGAGCATCTTCACTTAAAGAAAATATAAAATCTACTTGTTCGCCCAGTACATTTGCAATCAATACTTTCTTTGAAAGGCCAATGACAAATCTGAAAAAACCAGTAAGCCTGTTATCTGTAGTCTCGAATCTACTTCTATCCTCAATTTGATCAGCAATTTCATTATACCTGACAATGGGCCCAGCTATTAATTGCGGGAACATTAGTATATACATAGCGTAATCAGTAACTTTCTTTAAAGGTGCATGAATATTTCTGTACACATCAATTGTGTATGTTATTTTTTGAAAAGTAAAAAATGAGATGCCAATGGGTAGTACTACTTTTGTCCAGTGAACTGCATTTAAACCAAGAGTTATTAATAATTGATCAAGATTCTCTATAAAAAAATTGGCATACTTAAAATAGGCGAGTAATCCTATATTAATAAAAACTGAGATGGAAGTTAGTATTAATTTCTTCTTTCCTTTACTGACAGAAAGCCATTTAACGATGTAAAAGTCAATGACAATAGATGCAAGGACAAATACAATGAAGTCGGGGGCACCCCATGCATAAAAAATAATACTTGCCAGTAAAATAAATATATTCTTCAATTTTACCGGTAAAATAAGGTAGATAACAAGAAAAGCAGGAAAGAAATAAAGTAAAAATAGGCTGCTGCTAAATACCATATGCTATCTGAATAGGGTGTTTAGGGAATCTAATGTTTAATAATACGCTTATAGAAGACATCATTTCCCTGGGTATATCTACAAATATAAATTCCTGAATCTGTATCAGCACCATTTTTTGTATTACCATTCCAACGAAATTGATGTGTCCCTTTACTTAATTCTCCATTAAACAAAGTATTCACTATCCTACCTTTAATATCCAATATGTCGATCTCAACCACACCCGTTTCATTAATATCAATTACAACATCAGTATAATTTGCAAATGGGTTTGGTATTATTTGTAATGCTTCTTCAGCATTCTGAAGCTCGTCATCATTAACATATTGTTCCACTTCTAATACAACCGGAATTATATACTCATTATTGAAATTATCGAAGATTAGCAGATTACAGTTATAGGTACCAACTTCTATTTCCCATGTATTGAAATATAATTCAAGTTCACGAGTTTCGCCCCCTTCAATTTGCCCCTCATATTCATTTAAACTGAGCCATATAACCTCTTCACCAAGATTAATAAATGACAGCATACCTGTTTCAATATGAGGTTCATCGCCAATATTATCTCCTAATATTTCATATTGCAAATCCATATGTTCCGTAAAAGATTCTGCAACCGAAAAACTGATAGTTGCCACTGCAGTTTGTCCGCCTTGCAATACGCCCCACCCGTCATTATCTTCGCCGTGCCATGTGGCTGTTACCCCATTTCCCAAATCTCCTTCAAATAACAAAGTATCAGTAGTACCGATAAAGTCTGTTGCACTAACAAGTTCAACTCCATCAGGAAACTGAATAGCCAGATCCATTAACTGTTCTTCATCCATACTTGCATTATAAAGTACCAAATCAATTTGGTAAGACTCGCCTGGATGAATAACCATATCCTGGCTATACAAATAAGAGCCAAAAACACTTCTATTATTTCGTAATGGTTCTTCAAGTGTAGATAAATAAGCAGCATATTTAATGCTTGCCAGACCTGAATTTTCTATAGAAATAGCATCTGTAAGAGTTTGATTAAACGGCAAACTAGTATTAATTTCACCAGGTTCAACTGCTAATGAAGGATTTGCATCAATGAATCCAGATAATGCGATATAATCTATCCAGGCGCCATCCATGTTTGCCGAAATCTCACTATTTTTTTCGTACTTCCATTCCAGCCTGTGGAATCCCGCATAAAGGGAATATAATTGAAATGACCAGTCGTTATCACCAGACCACTCCTCAACAGTTTCGCCATCAACAAGGAATATCAGTTTATCCCCACTTTCAATCATTAACTCTTCACATGAAATCTTCTTAAAAAATGAAATACTTCCATTATCCAGTAATATTACATCAATTATCAAGGATGAACTCTGATTATCGGTTATAAATCCAGAACGTGCACTAAAAGCACCCTCATGTTTAATACTATTGTCAATTTGCCATCCGGTTTCTCCATCAAACCCCCAGTTTAGGGAAGTAAAATCCCCTGTTTCAAAGTCTTCTCCATTAAATGATACATTTAGAACAAACTCTTTTACAGATGACACGAAACTATTATCAGTAACTTTAATTTTTATAGGAATATTATCGTAAGCATGGTTTGGCATTCCAGATAAAATTCCATCAGTTGTTATGGAAAGTTCCATCGGGTAATTGTATTTATTCAATACTACCTTATACCCGTCTTGAATAGGTCTTTCATTAGAGTTTAGAGTACGTGTAAAATTTGAATTATCACCATCTGATATACCGCCCAGCCACAATAAATCACTAAACCCTGTCATTTCTCCATAATTGAATTTTATGTCTCCATTGGGATACAAGGTAACTGTATAATTAAGATCTGAACTATAATCATCAGTTATTTTAACCTTCCACCTGAATGTTGCTGCATTCTGATCTCCCTCATACCAAATCCCACCTCCATAGCTTGTGTAGATTTGTTGGTGCTGTGACATAAAAGGAGAAATGTTTCTGGAAACCTTAAAGAGAACATTGTCATCATTAAAATAAGGGTAAGGATACAATTGTTCGTCAAACATAAGGTAACCGTCAACATGCACCGTGATACTTGAATAGGTGCTATCATAAAAAGGAAAGTCGAATTCCAGTTGCTGGCTCACCATTCCGTTTGAATTATTGGAAGGATAAAGTTGCGTTTCGTCTATGGCATTAAAATCTTCTGAACCATTTGTTTCTTCGTAAGCTTTATCAAACACCCAAAAATACGGCAAGGTTCCTCCCGAAGCTTCTAACTGTACGCTTAAGGGTATATTTACAAATGATTCTTCTATCTCATCGGTTTCAATCTCTACCCTGTCAAAATCTATTGTATGAACCAAACTTACTGTTGTTGTATCATTATCTATTATGGTAACGTTAGATTGTGGAGAAGTTATCTCAGTACTACCATTTGTATAATCAATTATCGAAAATGAAACAATTTCCCCAATGCCCAAATACCATGGGTCATTTTCAACTACCTGTAAAAAGAACCTGGCTTGTTGGCCTAACTCTATATCTGTTAATAAAGGTGACAGGTCGAGGCCGAATTCAATTGTTTTGTCAGCTTCCGATGTTCCGCCTTGCATATAATTGTCACCACCCTGATAATCAAAAATCGGAGAATCCAAAATAAACTCAGGCGAAGTTGCATTTTCATTATTAGAAAAACCTACAATTACTTTAACAGCAATTCTCCTATCATGCTTCAGTGTTACCTTAGCAACCAGTTCGGGTTCAAATTCTTCCTTTACATCCAGCACATGCACACAATGATTCCATATACCACCTACCCCAAGGTTGTCTGCTACGGTTTTATACATCATATAAGCATAACCCTCGTCACCCCAGTTTGGCACACCCCCATAACTCTGTACCATCTTAAAACCACCAATCTCCCAATCCTTCATATTTACTATACCGTCATTATTTATGTCAATATCGTTGGTATATTGGCCATCATTATTATAATCCCACTTAATATCATCATGATAACCTACTATAGTCATAGCATGATTAGCACTACTTCCAAAACTTGTAAGCACATACTTTCCCCCTTCCGGTGTTCCTGCAGGCAGAGTTTGATATACGGTTACATACCCGGCATAGAATGAAGCTAATCCACCACTTTCAGAGCCTTCAAGATGATCATACAACCAATATTTTAAAGTTTGAAGTTCTTCCTCTGTACCCACAGGTATCTGCGAAATTGAAGTAATACGGTTACCCATTGCGGTCACGTAATCCCCAAAACCTGTCATCCACCTTTTATAACCTCCATAAGCCATACCGCCATAATCAGTTACATTGGGTGTACCACAGTTCTTTAATATTTGTGCACTATGTAAATAACTAACGCCATAATAACCATCACCTCCATTCATAAAGTTCCAGGTAAAATGCGTAGGATACTGATTATCTGTATTATTTGCAGGGACATCCCTTTCCCTGGCCATTTCATATGTGAAGTTATAACCTATTAAACTCGCCTGCCCGCATGAATAATGAGCCTGATTATAGGCAGAGCGCATATACATTGATCCTGAATTATCAACTACTGCCGGTAAACTTCGGCTTGCATAATTGGCAGGAATTGTTTTTATGGGAAGGCTTCTTAATAATAATTTATCTTCTAATGTTAATGCCTTTAAATTTTTTAACAGTTCCTGATCCTTATTTTGAGGAAAACCTGTTAAAACGATGCAGCATAACAATACGGTAGTGATTGTCTTCATAATAGAAATTAATTTACGCAAAAATACTAAATACGATTAAGATTGGCTATGGCTTATGATTTTGTATTTTTACAACCTAATTTATTTGAAATGATCCGTTGGTTTATAGTTGTTGTTCTATTGTTGATTAATTCGCATGCTCAATCACAGGAAACACCCGGAAAAACTTTTGGAGGGTGGGATAATGACGTTGGATTAACCATTTGCCAGGCAAGTGATGGCGGTTTTTTAATTGCAGGAACAACAAGGAGTTTTGGAGCAGGAAGTAATGACATTTATCTTGTTAGAATAGATAAGAATGGCACTGTTATCTGGACAAGAACCATTGGCTGGAAACATCAGGATGCCATTAGGTCGGTAATTGCAGTGGATGACGGATTTATACTTGCCGGTGATGTTTGGGATTATGGTTTTTACCGTCTTGATATATACATGATGAAAGTTGATAATTATGGATACGTGGTCTGGGATCAGTTTTATGGAACTAACTCATCCGATCTGGGATTTAAAGTGATTCCTTCTGACGATAACGGCTACTTAATCCTAGGCCATTCTACTGGAATAGAGCCAAGAGGCGACCTTCTTCTCATTAAGACCGACCATGACGGCAACCAGGAATGGAGTCAAAATTATGGTTCTGAATATGACGACTACGGTTTTGACCTTGTACAACAAGATAACGGGAGCATCTTAATGATCGGCTCCAAGGGGGGCTTTTTTGAAACTGTTCATGCGAATTTTAAAAATCATGATGCTGATATATACGTCATTAAATCAGATAAAAACGGAAATGAACAGTGGCAAAAGACTTTTGGTGGGAACGAACATGATTTTGGCCAGGCAATTAGCATATCGGGTGATGGTGGATTCTTCCTGTTTGGCTCTTCACAAAGTTATGGAGCAGGAAGCTTTGATATGACACTGATTAAAACAAACCCGGAATTTGATGAAGTATGGAGAAAAACATACGGTGGCCTCGAATATGAATACGGTATGTCGATGGATAAAAATGCCCATGATGATCTATTTTTATTCGGAACAACAAAAAGCTTTGGATTAAATGAATCAGCAGATTTTTACCTTATTAAAACAGATAACACAGGCGAGGAAATTTGGAATCTGATCATTGGCGGCAATGAAACCGAATTAGGGCACCAGGTTATTGCAACAGCAGATAGCGGGTGTATAGTAATTGGACAGACCAACAGTTTTGGAGAGGGTGGTTTTGACTTTTTATTGACTAAAATTGATAAAAATGGCCTGATCGAGTATTTCATAAATGGCATTGACACTACGTTTGAAGGAGAGCTTTTGGTTTATCCCAATCCGGTTAGGGGATACGGAAAAGTAAAATTCAAATCTACTTCACAGCCTAAAAACTACAGGATGGAGCTGATATTACTCAACGGTTCTGTCAGAAGCTTATTTACTATCTACCCACCTGATTATGATTTCAACACTATTAATCTAAGCCAGGGATTTTATATTTACCGGATCATTTCTGAAGAAACCTCTGAAATAATATTCGCAGGGAAACTGGTAGTTCACTGATTTCTTCGCACGTTAAGCAGTGAATCCAGGTTGTGAAAACGAAACTGTAAAGGTGCATTTATTGTTTGTTGTTCAATAAAAAGTACATTATCATCCGGCTCATTAAGATACAGGCCGCACCCCATAAAGCGTACACTGTCAGTAGAAAACATGTTGAATTTCTTATAAGTAGCACCCATATCACCCAGAATACAGCTTACATCTATTCCTCTTTGCTTCACTTCAAGCAGTTTAGGATAAATGACATCAACAAACCGCGTGTTCACCGAATCGCAATTGGCATTCCAGTAAACTAGGTCACTTTGAGCATAAATACTCGGTTGTGGTAATCCCGGAATGTCTCTCCACAATCCATGATGCATAAGCAAAATCAAATGAGTGGATTCAGTAATTGTATCACAAACTTTACTGATCATATCAAATTGATCATTTAGCATTTCACAGTTGGTAGATATTATATTCGAGTTCATCACTATTCGTGTAATGCCATAATCGCTATATGCATAAAACGTTTTCCGCCCGGTAAACTCTTCACACCATTCCCAATTACCATTGCGTGCATCATGATTGCCAAGCGACCAATGAGTATCAGCATTACCAAGGTCGAAAATACCATCTATATACTCAACCGTTGAATAATTCAACATGGCCTCTGAACAAACATCACCTCCTAACCAAACCCCGTTAAAATCAGAAAAATCAAACTCCTCTAATCTGTAATCCACTTTATCTCCGTCTGTATATGCTTGATAACAATGGCCAATGAAAATAAATTTTGCAACAGACTTCTGTCCATATAAAGACATTGAAGATAACCCCAATAGGATTACGAGAAAGATTAATTTATGCAGATAATTGTATGCCATATAAAATGCAAAGATAGAAATACGACTTTATGCTTTTCAATAATTTAAAAAATCATAATATAATCACTAAATTTACAATTATTTAATAAAATTCCTTAAACGATTTTTTGCGAACAATTAATCAGGTACTAATAAAAGCATTATTATGAAAAATATAATCCTATTATTCTTTTTTATCAGTTTTCATTTATATACAAATAGCCAAACTATTGATTTAGTTGGTTTTTATAACGTTAACGGAACAATGGCAATTGCTTCATTGGATGACTACATGATCATCAGTAATGGAAGTATTGTCAATATCTCTGACCCCGCAAACCCGGTTTTAAACAGTTCGTACGGCCCCTCTTATCTTGAAGCACTCTCTATTCTTGTTGATGATGGCTATGTTTATTTTGGCACAGCGATGGCCTGTGACCTATACATTGCCGACATATCAAACATTGACTTTCCGCTGCATGAAGGATACATTTCTTTCGGGCAGGATATTGGTGTGGGTGTGTATGGCATAGCTAAAAATGATTCGGTTTTGTTTGTTGCGTTGAACTATTCATTCTGCAGTATCGATATTACCGAAAAAACAAACCCTTTTATGTTAGACACGCTGTTTATTGAAGGAGGGTCCACTGATGTAAAAGTACAGGGAATGTATGCTTTTGTCGCATCTTCTCTTGGTCTAACAACCGTAGACATTTCCTACCCGGAAAATATGCAGGATTTAAACCACATTGGATCAGGTTACATTTCAATTGATATTAATGAAACCCATGCTTTCCTCGGAAAAGGTTCGGGTGGTTTTGACGTGTTTGACATCACGGATCCTCTCAATCCATCTCCGGCTTTTTCTATACCAAATTCGGAAGGATCTTGCCAGGATATCATTTATCGTGACAACTATATTTATATTGCATCTGAGAATGGTGGTCTGTTTGTATATAAATTGGAAAACAATACTGCCACTGAATTGGCAAATTACAATAGCCCCGGTGGTGGACAGAATTTCAGTGTTTGTCTGCACGATAGCCTGATCTTACTTCCCGAATATGTTACAGGAGTAGCCATTTTACAATACGATAGCATAGGAACTGTTGGAATAGGTAACAATACTGATATTCAAAATACTTTTTCACTTTCCCCTAATCCTGCCAGAGATTATATCTATTTAAAAAGAATTAATCACATAAATTCCAGTAGTGAGGTTCAGGTAAAAATATACAACACTAAAGGTTCAATTGAAGATCAATTTATGTTTAATGGCTCAGGGTATAAATATGATATTACAGGCTATTCACCGGGCTTATATTATTGCCAGATAAGTGAAGAAGGAAAGCTTGCTGAATCAATTAAGTTTGTAGTGTATTGATTTTCTTGTTTTTAAAACCATTACTATTTAATTCTATCTTAAGAAATTGGTTAATAATTACTCCTTTTCATACCTTTGCCGACATCACATTAATCTAGAAAAGTGAATAAACTCTCTATTATCATTCCGGCCTATAACGAAGCAAATACGATCAAACTGATTCTTGATAAGGTTTTAAACGTAATTCTTGCTGGTGGATTTGAAAAGGAACTCATTATTGTAAATGACTTTTCAACAGATAGCACTGTTCAAGTAATAGAACAATATATTTCAGATCATAAGGGCATTGATATCAGATTATTCAACCAGCCTGATAATATGGGTAAGGGTGCAGCTTTGCACCGGGGGATAAAGGAAGCTACTGGCGATTATATAATTATTCAGGATGCCGATCTGGAATATGACCCAAATGAGTATAATCTTTTATTGCAGCCTGTAATTGACGGCTTTGCTGATGTAGTTTACGGATCACGATTTATGGGAGGAACACCCCATCGAATCTTGTTTTTCTGGCACTCGATTGGAAATAAATTCCTTACTTCCCTCTCAAATATGTTTACAAACCTGAATTTAAGCGACATGGAAACCTGTTATAAATTGTTTCGGTCTGATATTATCAAGTCGCTACATTTGAAAGAGAAACGATTTGGTTTCGAGCCTGAAGTTACGGCTAAAGTATCGAGAATTCCGAAAATAAGGATTTATGAAGTAGGAATTTCCTATTATGGACGTACTTATGAGGATGGGAAAAAAATCGGTTGGAAAGATGGAGTACAGGCTATATATTGCATTTTCAAGTACAATCTTTTTTCGCGTAAGTAAGTTTATTACTTCTCTTGTTTTATTTTCTGTTTATACAAATAAATTGCATTAATACGCACCATTGTGTCAATTTCCACCCCTCTTTTATCGGCTTCAGGAATCATCGAATTATACCATTTATAATCGGCTTTTATTTTATTTTCAATTTGTAGTATCTCAGTCTCATTCTCTTTTAAAAGTTTCCTGTCACTATAAAAAATAGAAGGGGCCCGATCACTTAATTCATAGGTATATAAAGTATTTTTATCATTGATAATCTTTGACTTTAAGTGTAAATACCTGGAGACCTTTCGAACCTCCAGCAGGCTGTCATTTATAAAGTGAAAATGTTCATCCAACTTCGAGTGATGCTTTTTAACAATAATCCCTGTCTCGTTTTTCTCAATTTTTTTTGCAAGCTCTCCTGGATATACTTTTCCGTATTTTGCACCATTTACAAGGAAAGCATCATCCGGGGCAACACCAGATCTTAATCTGATAAAATAAGTTTTATCCCAGCCGATAAAATCCAGAATCAATGATTTTGAATCGCTTTTACTTGTCTCAGATTGAATACTTGCAAGTAAATTCATTGTTTCCTTATCTTTTATTCTCGGAAATGCTTCAATGTCTTTCTCCCACAAATAGGAATAAGGTATAAACATGATAATTATTACCCAGGCAACAGTTCTTTTTAATTTAATGTGCTTCTTCTCCTTAAATACAAGTGCATAAAACGGTATCGAAGCTATGATAAGCGATATTAGAAACCTCGCCTGAAGCAATAATGTTCCGTTAACAGCCTTATAAATAAACACTGCAAATAAAATAATAAAAGGGATAAGCCACCATCTTGTACTTTTATCCAGTTCCTGGTTCTTAATCGATTTTATTGTATAATAAATAATCGCAAATGCAATAACGGGTGTAAATATGATAAAATAAGTCCTGAGATAATATATTGATCTCCATGCCAGCATCCTCCAACCTAAATCATCGTTACCCCCCATTAAAACAATGTTCCACCTATATGCACCATTCGAACCGTAGAAAAGATCCCCGTGCTCAATATAGCTTCCTGTCATCCAAACAGCAGGGAATATCATTGCAAAAACCCAGAAAAACACGACCATTCTCCACTGCTTCTGTAAAATCAGAATAAGTGTAAAAACAGCAATAAGAAGCCATGCCTCATACCTAAGTCCACCTGCAATAGTTATTGATAATCCGGCAAGAATTCCGTATATTATTGGTTTATCCAGTTTTTTTCCCTGCGACAACAAATACATGGCAGTTGCAATAAAAAAAGCATAGGGAACACCTGATAAGACATGAAAACTATTCCGTAAAATAATTGGAATAAACAAGTATGTTAACGCAACAAAGAATGCGCCCTCCTTTGTTTTAAATTCATTCTCAGTAAATTTATAAAGAGGAATAACCGTAGCAACAGCAAACAAGATATGAAGTACTTTCAGCGAATAAATAAGTTCACCACCCGAAACCCATATTACAAATGCATTCATATAATGGTGCAATGGCAGCCATACTGCAGATGAAATAAAATATGGGTTTTGCAGCCACCTGTATGCAATATAAATCCGCGATACAGCATCCGCATCAACGGTATGTACAAATGGTAAGGCAATCAGCCTGGTAATAAGACCAATGGCCATAATTAATAAAATCTGTTTATTGCTGCTTAAGTTCGTTAACATATTGCCCTGTTGCATCTTGCAATATTAGAATAATAAATCCATTAGTGCAATAAACATCTGAGTATATTCTTCAACATTTATTAATACGTGATTCCCTTAATTTAATACGTAGAACCCTCAAATCCCTTAAAAAATAATAATAAAAATAATGATTTTAAGTAATATTGATCATGATTAATACCAATAAGTTAAGTTTAAATTAATATTATAGAAAAATGTCAAACGTATATGAACAAAAGGTGAATGACTTTATGGCTAAAGTCATTGCAAAAAATCCTAGTGAAGTAGAATTCCACCAGGCTGTACACGAAGTTGTAGAAACTATTATTCCTTTTATTGAGGAAAACCCACAGTACAAAGAAGCTAAGATTCTGGAACGTATTGTAGAGCCGGAAAGAGTAATTTTGTTCCGTGTTCCATGGTTGGACGACAAAGGCGATGTACAGGTAAACCGTGGTTTCCGTATTGAGATGAACAGTGCTATTGGTCCTTACAAAGGCGGCCTGCGCTTCCATCCCACTGTTAACCTCGGAATTCTTAAATTCCTTGCTTTTGAGCAGGTATTTAAAAATTCTCTTACTACACTTCCTATGGGTGGTGGTAAGGGTGGTTCCGACTTTGATCCTAAAGGAAAATCAGATAATGAGGTGATGCGATTTACCCAAAGCTTTATGAGCGAATTATTCCGTCATATTGGTGCAAATACAGACGTACCTGCCGGTGACATTGGCGTTGGTGGCCGTGAAATTGGATTCCTTTTTGGCCAATACAAAAGACTTCGTAACGAATTTGTAGGTGTATTGACAGGAAAAGGTAGAGAATGGGGTGGCTCATTGATCCGTCCTGAAGCTACAGGTTATGGCACCGTATATTTTGCTGAAGAAATGCTCAAAACCCGTGGTGATAGTATGAAAGGGAAAATATGTACAATTTCCGGGTCAGGTAATGTTGCTCAGTATGCTGCTGAAAAAGCTACTGAATTCGGAGCTAAAGTTGTAACACTTTCCGATTCATCAGGTTTTATTTATGATGCAAATGGAATTGATGCCGAAAAACTGGCTTACGTTATGGATTTGAAAAATGTAAGACGTGGACGTATCAAAGAATACGCCGATAAATTTGGTGCCGAATATCATGAAGGCAAACGCCCATGGCACATAAAATGTGATGTTGCAATGCCTTGTGCTACTCAGAATGAAGTAAACGAAGAAGAAGCAAAAGCACTGATAGCCAATGGTTGCTTTGTTATTTCTGAAGGTGCCAATATGCCTTCTTCACCTGAAGCTATAGAAGTATATCAAAATGCAAAAATTCTTTACGGACTTGGTAAAGCAGCTAATGCCGGTGGTGTTGCTGTTTCAGGCCTCGAAATGAGCCAGAATTCATTACGTTTAAGCTGGACACGAGAAGAAGTTGATGCACGTTTACACCAAATCATGAAAGACATCCATACCACATGTGTACAATGGGGTAAAGAGGGTGATTACATTGATTATGTTAAAGGAGCTAATATTGGCGGTTTTGTTAAAATCGCTGATTCAATGCTTGCCCAAGGTGTAGTTTAAGATTCTCCGCTTGCAATATAGAAGGCGTCTGAAAGGACGCCTTTTTTTATAATAGAAATCGAGCGCGTTTGCAACGCGTTCGCAATCAATATTGCATTTGTAATGCATGTTTATGTTATCTTTATACAAAAGGAACTTATTGAAAATGTCAGAACGATTTAAGTTTCATGATAAGGAAGGATTATATTTTATAACAACAACAGTAGTTGACTGGGTAGATGTTTTTACTAGACTGGATTACAAAGAAATAATAATTGACTCATTAAAATATAACCAGCAACACAAAGGATTAATTATTCATTCCTGGGTATTAATGACAAATCATTTACATATGATAATTAGTGCTAAAAAAGGCTTTAATCTGTCGGCAATAATGCGTGATTTTAAAAAATTCACAAGCAAGGAAATCATAAATACAATTCAATCTATTCAGGAAAGTAGAAGAGACTGGTTATTAAAACGGTTTGAATATGCTGGAAAATATTCAAAAAGAATTACTAATTTTAAATTTTGGCAAGATGGCAATCATCCAATTGAATTGAATACAAATGACATGATTGATCAGAAACTTGACTACATCCATAATAATCCGGTAGCAGCTCAGATTGTTGAAAAGCCGGAAGAATATTTATACAGTTCTGCGAGAGATTATATGGGCATTAAAGGCTTATTAAATATTAATCTAATAGATTAATCTAAAGCATTTAAAATGCTTTGTGATAATGCACTCGTTGCAAACGAGCGCAATTTAATCAACAACTTGACCTTGCATCGAGCGCGTTTGTAACCACTACTGCATTCGCAATGAATGTTTATCGTATTTTTATACTTGTGAGGATGTTCCCATCGATACAAGTTGAAATAAGCACAATTTTATTTCCGGTAATGCGACAAAGGATACAATACCTTGTCAAATACATAGTACTGTATCAGCACAAAATCATCACCCTTATTAATTAAAGCATAAAAACGGTCATGATCAACAGGAACCAGTACATCATAGGCATTAGCAATTTCCTCCGGAATGCTATGCTTTTTAAACATTATTGTATAGGTGGTGTCACCAGAATTGTCAATTAAAGTTAATTCGTATAATGGTGGAGAATTAATGATCGAATCTAATTTCATCGGTGCCATTAAATTATTCATCCTGGTTTCGTAACGGAGATCTCTGAAAGATGTCAGAAAATTCAATAACCTCAATGTATCATAACTTTCCAATACCGAACCATTATATAATTGAGTTACAGCATAATTTCCGCGTGAATCAACAACATCAATTTTAAAACTACTTTCTGGCTCTTTACCAAATTTCAGGGATACACTTTTTATATCGCTTAGTTTTTTACTAAAAACCACATGGCTTTTCCAGTCATCGGGTACTGGAGAAAACCGCGTATATAAAAACCCCCTGAAACCCGGAATAAAAACAATATATGGATTTTCAGCATCTTCAATAATCATGTAAGTACCCTGGTTGTCCTGCGTAGCATCGCCAACATAAAATACTTTTGTGAGCTTCTCGTGTTTGAAGAACTTATACCTGTTAAATAAGTTAATACGATACACTTCCTGGTAAACTTCAACTTTGATACCAATACTGGCTAACCTGGAAATAACACCATTACGGATTGATAATGGAACCGGAGCTTTTACCCTTAACCTTTTCATTGTACTTAATAAAAAGTCGACAACTTGTGTATTAGCAACAAACTGATCATCAAGCATCCATCCTGATTCATTTCTTTCAAGCAGTACACTATTCTCTTTCTTGTCGGCAATAAATATTTTGGTGATTGAAGCTGTATCTCTCACGGCAAAATCCGATTCTTTTTCTTTTAATGAGCTGTATTGATTCCTGGCTAGCATGATAACTACAATTGCTACCAGAATAGTCACGATCAATATAATTATTCTATTTTTTTTCATAAAATATTCAATTACCGGGTATATTTTCTTTTCCTTAACCAAATAAGCAAAATACCTACCAGAACAACAATGAGAATCGGAATTAATAAGTTTATTAATTGCCATTTGATCAAACCCTTGCTGATTTTTGTCTTATCGAGTAAACGCAATTTCAGCTCTCTTGATCGTATGGATATCAATCCCGGTCCGTCTGTAAGATAATTTAAGGCATTTAAGATGAATTCCTTATTGCCAAATGTCTCCCTGGTAAACTGATCATAACCAAGAGGAAGAGGATAAGCATCGGGAATATGAAATTGATTTTTTATCAAATCTCCGTCAGATATGATGATCATGCTTGTTTTATCGCTATTTTCCTTAAATCCAATTTCTTTTGCTCCGGCCAGCGAAGGCGGTATCCTGTTTTTAAAATGCGATTCAAACATTCCTTCCAGAAGAACTGCAATCGGTTGAGGTGGGCCCTGGTATAGTTGCTCATCCGGCACCTGCCGGATTATAGACAGGCTGATAATCGCAGGAATACCAATAGTTCGGGTGTATGGAGAGCTTTCCAGCAGAATTGTTTTATTGACATTTCCTGTACGCAATGTATCAAGACTACTGACGAATTGTGTCTTAATAGTATTCAAATTTCTTACAATCGGGTGTTCAGATGTTGGTGTGATAACAGGGAAATAATACCACGGGAAAAAGTCAATTTGAGGTTGGCTGCCCATCTGTCCGGTTCTTATTGGAATTGGAAGTGCGTTCAAATCCATAATCAGGTCAACGTTCAGTTTCACTCCATAGGTAAACAACTGATCCTGCAACTCAACTGCATTCTCAACGGCAACTGTCGATTCAGCATTTTGAATACTATCCATAGATGTAAGAACTGGATCTATCAACCACATAACTTTACCACCATACATAATGTATTGATCAATGATAAATTTATCCTTTGATGAAAAAACGGAATCCGGTTTTGCAATTATAATGGCAGCATACTTTGGTTGTATCTGGAATTCCGTTGAAGTTGAGTCAATAAGAGTTCGGTTAACCAAAGCGTTTATTTGCTCATCTATTTTAACCCTTTCAATTATATAATCTTCTTGTAAAGCCAGTGTTATATCGTAAGTTTCTTCGAGGCTAAGTTCACCATGCCCTTCGATAAAAGCTACATTTGGCTTAACTTTTCTGGTAAGTTTACTAATTACATTGGCAAATTTAAATTCAAGGTTTTGTATAGAATTATTCAGGACTGCTTCAGGTGGTACATTAATCTGAGCATCTAATAATTCAACCGAAAGCTCCTTATTTCTATATGAAACAATAGCACCCGGAAAAATAACCTGCTGATCCAAGCCTGTTTTTGTTTTTACCTGCAGATTGGTTGGATGTAAGCCCTGTTGCATCAATAATTGATACGTTGCATTTCTTTCTTCAACATCTTCGCTCTCTGAAGGGTTAATAAATTCGTAATGAATGTTCTTGTTATATGCCCTGAACTCATCTAACAACTCCTTTGTTTCCCTGCGAAGGCGTTTAAACCCGGCTGGAAACTCCCCTTCGAGGTAAACTTTAAAATACACGATATCATCAAGGTTTTTCAATAATCTTTTTGTTTCATCTGAAAGGGTGTATCGTTTTTCGCTGGTAAGATCGAATCGTGTATAAAATCTTAATCCTATTATATTAATCACCACTATAATAATCAGGGCAATTATAAAACTGCTGATGTGCCTGACTTTGATATTTCGATTATTCTTTTTCATATACATCAGTGTTTACCATTTTCTACGAGCCAACGACAGCTTGGTAAGGAATAAAAACACAGTTATAACACTGACAAAATAAATAATGTCACGGGTATCAATAACTCCTTTACTCATGGAGCTATAATGTTCACTAATACCCAGCGATTTTATAAACAGATCGATATTGCCAAAAAGTTCTAAAGAGTAGATAAACTCAAACCCTAAGTATAAAAATGCACTCAAAATAATAGCCAGAATAAAAGCAACTACCTGGTTATCGCTTAATGATGATGAAAAAACACCTATACTAACAAAAGTGGCCCCTAAAAACAATAAACCAATAAAAGACCCCCAAAATCCACCTGCATCAATATTTCCCTGGGGAAGGCCTAAATACCAAACAGAAATAAAATAGATAATTGTAGGAATTAAAGAAAACGCAATAAGTACCAATCCTGCCAGGTATTTAGCAAAAATAATTTGCATATCACTTAAAGGCCGGGTAAATAGCAACTCCAACGTGCCCGACTTTTGCTCTTCCGAAAAAGAACGCATGGTAACAGCTGGAACTAAAAACAAGAAGACAAATGGTGCGATGATAAATAAACCGTCAACATTTGCATAACCATAATCAAGTATGTTAAAATCGGTAGGGAAAACCCAGAGAAATAATCCAAGCACAATCAGAAACACGGTAATAACAATGTATCCGATCAGTGAACTTAAGAAACTTCTTATCTCCTTTAAAAATAATGCAAACATGATTTGGCTTATTTAGCAAAAGAACCGCAAAAATAACACTTTTCAGACGTAAATATTATCCTTTGCTATCGATTCTTATTGGTTCTAATGTATTAATAATTTTAACTGGATTTCGATTTTAAAAACTTATACAACTTCCTTAGTTAATATTTAACTTTCATATATAGGAACCTATATTTTAAATAAATGTTATATTAGCATCGAATAATAACCAAAATTACAAACATGAAAAGATTTACATTAACATTATTAACTGTTTTATTGGCATTTAGCTTTGTTTACGCAGGCGGATTGGTTCACAACACCAACCAAAGTACCGCATGGACAAGAATGCTGGCCAGAGATGCATCTGTTGATATTGATGCGGTATTTTATAACCCTGCTGGTTTAACAAAACTGAAAGATGGTTTTCATATTTCCATCAGCAATCAATCAGTTTTTCAAAAAAAACCCATTTATAGCACTTATCCGTATTTAAATAGTGGTGAGTATGAAGGTACTGTTTCCGCACCCTTATTTCCTTCCGTGTACATGGCTTATAAAACAGGAAGATGGGCATTTTCACTTGGCTTCAATCCTATTGGCGGTGGTGGTAGTGCAACTTTCGATAAAGGTTTGCCATCAATCGAAACACCAATTGCCGGAGCTGCAGCTGGTTTTGCACCTTATGGTGTAACAGGTTATTCAGCCGATATCTTTTTTGAAGGATCATCAGTTTACTGGGGATTACAAGGAGGTATAAGTTTCGCCATAAGTGATGCGGTATCTATTTATGCAGGTGCGCGTTATGTGATTGCTACCAATACCTATACAGGACATGTTAAGGATGTTTCATTCCAAACCGAAGCAGGAACAATTAGAGCTGACGCTTTTATGATTGGACTTGCCGACCAGGCAAGTGCAGGAGCAACCCAGGCAATATATGTAGGTGACCAAATGGAACCACTGATTGAATTTGGTGCCGGAGGTTATACTATTGGTCAGACAGTTCAAGCCGGACTTATAACTCCAGCACAAGGAGCCTTAATGGCTGGTGGGTTAATACAATTTGGCTATCCACCTGATGTAGTTAATGCCATGACTCTAGACGAAGTACAGTCCACATACTTTACAACTGCCGGAGCTTTGGAACAGCAAGCAGCCGAATTAACTGTAGGAGCCGGATTAATGGGCGACCAGGAAGCTGATGTTAAACAAACCGGTAGTGGAATTACTCCTATTGTCGGATTAAACTTAGCCTTTTTTGAAGACAAATTAAACATTGGAGTTAAGTATGAGTTTAAAACAAAAATGGACCTGACCAATGAAACCGCTCCCGGTAAAGGATTTAGAAACGGTTTCGATCCTGAGACTGGCGAATACACAGAAATGTTCCCTGATGGTGCCATAACCAATGCCGATATTCCTGCATTTCTTTCAGTTGGTATTCGCTACCAAATCATTGATAATGTCAATATTCAGGTAGGTTACCACACATATTTTGATAGTAAAGCCGGATGGGCCAAAACAGAAGATGGTACAGAATTAATTGACCACAATTATACGGAACTCGCAGCCGGAGTTGAATGGAACATAACCAATAAGTTTTTATTAAGCGGCGGATACTTAACTACTATAACAGGTGTTAATAATTATTATCAGTCTGACCTGAACAACAGCTTTTCAACAACAACTTTTGGATTTGGTGGCGCATATGCTTTCAACGACACATTCAAATTACAATTTGGAGGATATTATACTATGTATATTCAGCAAACAGTTCCTCAAGTAGGATCAGAATCATCAATGATCTATAGTGAAACTTATGATAAAGAAACATGGGCAATTTCAATTGGCCTTGATATTGCAATTCATAGTAAGAAAAAATAATAACGTATTTTAAATAAGTATAAACCCGCAGAATAAAACTGCGGGTTTTTTTATTTGTTTGTATTTTTGAAGTCTGTTTAAAATCAATAAAATGAAAAGTATCGTTGTCCTTTTAATCTCAATCATTATTGCAGGAGGCCTTTTTTCTCAAACAATTACGAAACCAAACTTTGCACTTGCTACTCATCCCATTTTAGTGGATAAAATAAGTTTAACCGAGAATTCGATTACAATTACATTAACTGTAAAAAATCAGTTAGCCGGTGGTGAATTTTGCGCAAACGAACTCATGTACATCCAGGAACTTAAAAAGAACCGAAAAGCGAATCTCTTAAAAGCATCTGGGATTCCTATATGCCCGTCTTCCCATAAATTTGAAAATCCGGGAGAAGAATTGACATTCGAGTTGGAATTTTCCAACTTCAATGAAATTCCAAAATACATCAATATTATTGAAGACTGCGATGAGAATTGCTTTTCGATTTATGGTGTTGTTATTGACGAAAAAATGAACAAGGACATTAACCAGGGATACAGTTATTTTAAGTCAGGGAATCTTGACTTTGCCTTAGCTTCATTCAGAACTGCTGCCAGAGAAAACGCTGATTATCCTTTCGCTTTGCTTTACGGTAATATCATTGAAATATATGCCCTTCAAAAGAATTTTGAGAAAGCTAAAAAGTGGTATCAATTCCTGCAATCCTCAAAATTCATTGATAAAGGCCATGTAATCGAACAAATCAGCCGGAAAGATTTTTTTGATGAGCTTTCCGACTGATATTAGGAGGCTAAAACTATTATTTCAGGAATTTTCTTGTTAATATTTCTTCTGACAATCTTATCTGAATAATATACATTCCACGAGCAAGATCATCAGTATTAATTACTGATCTTTCAGCATTTTCCAATTTTCCTTCAATAACAATATCTCCAAGTATATTTATAACCCGATATGTGCCAGTATGGGATTGTTTTCCTTTAAAAGAGACATATAACACACTCTTAACAGGATTCGGCCATATATTGATCCCTGATTCTTCATCATTATAAATTCCAACAGTTGTAAGGTCAATTCTTTCACAGATGGAGTCAGTACATACAAAACCATCATCGGTGTATCTTGTTACTTTTATACAGACATCAAAAATTTCGGACAGATTATAGATATGAGTTACTGTTTGATTACCCTGACTGTATGCGTAGTTACCATCTCCAAAATTCCATTCAACACTGTCACATTCGGGATCCAATGCAATGGGTGTAAAGTTAAATGTATAACCCGTACTAGTATATGTAAACCCTGCTGCAACATCAGCTGGTAGTGAATCACAACTACAAGGTTCATTAATGCCACAAGTAATATTCAACACATAGTTAAGATTATCCTGAATTAAATCAAACGAATTTTTTACCGGATTCAGGTTATTTGTGTCAGTAGAAGTTGGTGTAACTGCAATCGGATCGTAATCAAGATTTATAGGTGATCTATAACATTCATTGAGGTGTCCCGCATCGGTTTTTATTAATTCAGCATTTGTAAAACTATTTGAACTGTCCGTCCTGTATGCTACATGAAAATAATAATTATCATTGTTGAATTTCACACTCATATCCGGATAATATATCAAAGGCATTTGGGCATCCCAGAAATCAAAATAGTCGTTGAAAACCGGATGAACATAGGGTACATGGTAATAATAAACCAACCCTACCTGATCGCCAGTAGATTTTTCAAACTCATAAACAAACGGAATGCTTTGTGATGAAACAAGTACACTATCCTGATCTAACACCTGCCCATCTCTTATATAACCTGAGATTACAAGGTTTGAATTGCTGGTTGCTGATTCATTTATAGAAAAAGCATATCGGTTCAGGTTATTCCAATCGTATGCCGTCCACGATTTAGAGGCATCAATTGTTCCTGTGTTATCGTTTAAAACAGTGACACCAAAATAATGTCTGCTGGAATAATTTGTCAATAAATATATTTCATCATTTGATGATTCATAATATGCATCAACCCCAACATCTCTTGAGTTGCCATAAACATAACTATTGCTCCACACAAAATTTCCATTGAAATCCAGTTTTAAGCATAATACACCTTGTAGTGTTGAACTAGGGGCGCTTGTCACACTACCTGTGATAAAATAACCATCATCAGTTTCCAAGATATGATTCGCCATGTCATAATCAGCAGTTGCATTTGCATAATTGGTTAAAATTTCTTTGGTCCAAATTGGGTTTAAATTAAGATCAGTTTTTAAAACAAATCCTGATTTTGGATCATTGGATCCATGATCATAATCCATGTTTGTAAATCCCCCGATAACAAACCCCTGTTGCGAGTGAATTATATGCAGTCCTTGTGATTGCGTTGCACCGGGTACAATATTGCTATAATAAGCACCTCCCATATAAGTTCCATTTACATTAATTTTCACAATAAATGCATAATTCTGTCCGGAAACCGACACAGACCCTGTTATCGCGAGCATCTGTACACTATTTTCTTCATATTGAACAAAATCAAACACTCTGGGGTTCTGAACAATATTATTCGGATCATAGTAGGTAGCCTGACCAACAAAATCACCTGTTACCTCGTCAATCCTAAGTACCTGGATCTTGGGTTTCAGAAGGACATCATCAAAAAGTGAACCCATAACCACAAGATCTTTAGTAGAATCGCTCAGTTGATCAGTAAATACCGCGTGAAAATAATTACCAGGAATTTGAAAATTCTGCTGGAAAAGCTGAGCGGATAATTGATTCAGTGATGCGATAAAAAAAGCCAGTAATAGTATTCTTCTGTTCATAATTTCGGTTTTAGTTGAAATGGATCATATGAACAAACGTATAAAAATTATTTAAACTACTTCTAAATCAAAATGTTAAATTATTGTTAAAAAATAACAAGCCCGATTATTTCCCCTTTTGTTCCCATGAGTTTTTTCTATGCTCATCATCCAACAGAACATATTGACCGACTATGATTTCGCGAGAGTTTTTCCCGGCAGAGAGTTAATTTGTGCTGAATCCTATCAAAAATTCATAATGCCAGTTATCACCCGAAATAAGGTATGAAGCCCGTACACCAAGATTAACATTGATCATAATGCTTAAAAAATTCCAATCTGTATATAATTCAATGCCGGTTGAAGATAAATCCGTGATTTTATCATCGGAATATCCTTGCATATAATCATAAAAAACTTTTGAATATATGCGCTTCAGGTAAAAGGCTCCGGGTACATTCCAGTCAGGGTAGGCAATTGGAAATGCATAATCGCTTCGAATACTAAAATACTCCGGATAGCTTATGTTTGTATATCCTCTGGGAACCGCCAGTAAATTACTGTACGGATAATTGGCTGTCTCCGTTTTCTGGTATCCACCATAAATTTTTATTCCCTGATGATTTAAAATTCCGGGGAAATACAAGTAGCCAATTAATGCCAATTGAGAATTAACCGACTCTGTCCAGGGAGTATGCCTGTAAATAATATCAATTATCTGGCCCCATTTCGGATATAAATCCTTCATTGATGTTTTATGCTGATTATATGCGTATAAACAGTAAATTGGTGATGTAAACCGGTCTGTTTTGAACTGATATCCGATGTCTTTGTCCATCTTTAAAAACTTCTGATCGATACCAACCGAAGGCCTTACACCTTTCGCCCATTTACTATTTGTAAAATTTAACGGAACACTAAGTCTCAATGATAAGTTTGTCTCTCTCCATTTTAAATTTACATATTCTCCTTCTTCGGTTTTATAAATGGATTTACGTCCGCCGTAATCAGCAGTAAAACTTATAAGCGGATACCAGCCATAATAATCGAAACCAAGCTGTATTTTGCTGGTTTCTTCATTCACATCATACAAATAGCTCAAAGTTGCAACAGTTGTACTTAATACATTTTGCGACATCAGTGTAGCTCCGGGATTTATGCTATAATTATCAATATTTACCGATAAAGGGGCCCAACTATGTAAATTAAATAAATGGCCTCCTTTGCTGTATTTTTTTGTCGGATAAATTGTTTCAGGTACAATGGTGTCATCTAAATTAAATAATTGTCCCGGGGAGATTCTGTCTGCCATATATTGATATTGAATATCTCCAATAATTACTTCTTCCAGTTTCTTCGGTTCAAAATCTAACTTTGCTATTCTGAAACCATCTGATGTGTAATAGGAATAAACCAATTGATCACCACTTTTTGAAAATGATGCATTGGTAGCGCCAAACCTGGATTCAAAAACCCTGTAAGTACGATTTGATTTCGTATTGATGGCATACAGATTATCCTTACCTTCGTAGGTGCCTGTATACACGATCCACTCTTCGTACATGACCGGCCACTTTATTTCTTTGAAAGAGAATGGCAGTAAATATTCCAGTTCCCAGGAATCTGTATCAATTTTCACCAGGCTTTTTCCTTTTTTTCCAAGTACAATTACTACAATACTCTTATCATTATTTGACCAATGCGGGGTGGTA